>Ga0172377_10006623_pt1 | contig 11923 bp, 7 predicted proteins | sample Pumphouse3metaG_FD_119749 | JGI IMG/M metagenome (GOLD analysis project Ga0172377, IMG submission 119749) | Leachate microbial communities from a municipal landfill in Southern Ontario, Canada - Pumphouse #3 metaG | ecosystem: Engineered > Solid waste > Landfill > Unclassified | place: Canada... | reverse complement strand
GGCGTCTATTTCTACAAGATGCGCGCCGGCAAGTACAGCAACACCAAAAAGATGATCCTGATGAAGTAATTCCTCAGATCAATAAGATCAAACCCCGGAACGGTCTCCCGCTCCGGGGTTTTTCTTTTGGCTCTCTTTCAAATCGGGTGGGGAGCAGCAAATCATCTGTCCATTGGTAAGATTAAGCCAGCGTGTCATTCCGGGGAAGGGGCTTCAGCCCCGGGGCCCCGGAATCCAGCCAATGCGGGAATAGCCGATCCGAGATAAAAGCGGGGTCGATACAGACTTCGTCTGTGTTGACACCCTCTGGAGGCATTACCCCGAAAGCCTGGATTCCGGGCCCCTGCGTGCTGGCGCACGCTTCCCGGAATGACAATCCGAGACTTGTTAATTGACAGTTCTTCAGTCATTTTGTTACTCAACACACTCGGCTTGAAAGAGAGCCTTGCTTTTTCACGGATAGCCAAAATGATCAATCAGAAAGAGTTCCGGCCCTATCCACCGCATTGATCAGAAGATCGCGAAAAAATGCTTTACAAAATTTCTGATCCCGCGTTGATTGCCATGGGTGCTGATTTTTTAGGTTAAACAGCTCCCGCTGCTGAAAGCGACAGAGATTACGCGCAAAGGAGTTTGCCCATGAAACGCCTGCTTTATGTTTTGGCGCTGGCCTTGCTCACATTTTCCCTTCACGCCGCCGTCCAGATGCTGGGCGGGGAACCGGACCAGATGGCCCGGGAGAGGGAGATAATCGCGGTGACGATCGGAAGCGGGGATCAGCAGGCCCTGATCCCGGTGAACATGTACTACCGCACCAGCCTGTTCGAGACCATCTATCTGGCCAGCGAGATTAACGCCAGTGGGCAGATCACGGCCATTCGCTTCTACAACAACTTTTTCTCCAACCTTCCCAACAAACCCACGCAAATCTGGTTGGGAGAAACCCCGCTCGCGGACCTCAGCAACGGTTGGATCCCTGCCAGCCAGCTAACCCAGGTGTTTTCCGGCAGTGTGGATTATCCTGCCGGGATGAATGAGATCACCATCACGCTCGGCGCGCCTTTCGCTTATGGCGGCGGCAACCTCGTGATGATGGTCTTCCGGCCCTGGGACGACGAATACTATATGTCCATGGATTCATTTTTGGCCCAAACCGTTGGTTCCAACCGCTCTTTGAACACCTTCAACCACAATACCTCCATCAATCCGGACAATCCCCCCACCACCGGGGTCACGGGCCAGTTTCCCAAAACCACCTTCTTCGTGGATGTTACGGGAACGGGCGCTTTGGCCGGTAACGTCAGCAGCGGGAGCAATCCGCTGCCCGGGGCGGAGGTCTCCATCATCGGAACGAACTTTTCCGCCCTCACCGACGCGGCCGGAAACTACGGCTTTCCCTATGTCCCGCAGGGAACCTACACCGTAATCGCGGGCAAGACCGGCTTTGCGAACCAGTTACACACCGTCACGATCACCGCGGACCAGACCAGCAGCCAGGATTTCGTGCTGGCGCCGCTGGGCCAGGTGTCAGTTTACGGCACGGTGGTGGGCAGTGACGCTCCCGGCGTTGGTTTGGCCGGCGCAGAGGTCAGCCTTTCCGGCTCCGCGGAATATACCGCCAGCACAGATGCCGCAGGCCAGTTCCTGATCAGCGGAGTTTATGCCAATCAGCTTTACCTTCTCAGCGTCAGCGCTCCCGGCTACCAGACCGGTCAGTTGCAATTAGCAATAGGCTCGGTCGATTACGACGTGGGCGTCCTGCTGCTGGTCGAGACCGCCTATCCTCCGCAGAATGTGGTGGCGGCGGAATCCGCCTCTGGAAACTCTGTAGACCTGGCCTGGGAAGAACCCAATGTGGCTCTGGAAGGCTGGCTGCATTACGACAGCGGGGAGAACAACACCTCCTTCGGCACCGCGGGCTCGCTCAGTTTTGACGTCGCGATCCGCTTTCCGCCAGCCGCGTTGGCCGACTATGCCGGCGGTTTTTTGCAGGCGGTGCGGATCTGGCCCGCCCAGGGAGGCAATTTCTCGGTGCGGGTCTGGACCGGCGGAGACGCATCCCAGCCAGGCGTGATGGTGGTGGACCAGCCCATCATCCCGGTCCTCAATTCCTACAACACGGTGCTGCTGGATTTTCCCGTGCCGATCACTGGTACGGAAGAGCTGTGGTTTGGCTTCCTGTGCGATGTTACGGGAGTAAATCCCGCTTACGCGGGGATGGATTACGGTCCGGCGGTGGATGGCTTTGGCAACCTGATCCACTGGCAGGGCAACTGGACCACCCTGCTCGCCGTGAATGCCTATTGCGATTTCAATTGGAACATTCAGGGCTACGTGGGTCTCGATCCTCCCTCCGCGGTGACCGAGTTCACGCCTCTGGCCCCCACCGATCCTGAGCGTTTAACAGCTTACCAGGTCTGGCGCTTTCTGCAAGGCCAGGCCAACAACGAAGCCCTCTGGGTGAGCCTGACCCCTGATCCCATCACCGCCACGACCTTCACAGACCCAAGCTGGTATGCCGTTCCGGACGGAACCTACTATTGGGCGGTGAAAGCAGTTTACCTCAACGGAGTGCTTTCCGAGCCGGCTTTTTCCAATCCGCTGGCCAAGGTCACCCAGGTCGGCACCATCGCCGGGATCGTGCGCAATCTGCAAACCGCCCCCATCATGGGTGCCACTGTCTCCTGCGGTGATGTGACCGCCACCACCAATTCCAGCGGGGCTTACAGCATGCTGGTGGAAAGCGGCACGCACAGCGTAACGGCCAGCCATCCGGAATACCATTCGGTCACCCAGGATGGCGTTGTGGTGACAACGGGACAGACCACCACGCTGCACTTCCAACTGGCGTATGATTGGCTCTTGGAAGGTTTTGAATCCTACGCCAATTTCGCGCTGGAATTTGCCCCCTGGACCCTGGTGGACGTGGACCTGAGCGCCACCTATGGCATATACGGGGTCACCTGGCCAAACGCCAACGCGGCAATGGCCTACATGATCTTCGTGCCCAGCGCCACCACTCCGCCCCTCACCAACGCGGAACCCCACGACGGCCTCAAGATGGCTGCCAGTTTCGCCAGCACCACGCCTCCCAACAACGACTGGCTGATCACACCCCTGCTCAGCAACCCCGCCGGTATCGAGTTCTGGGCCATGAGTTACACCGGCATGTACGGCCTCGAACGCTTCAAGGTCGGAGTGTCCACCACCGGAACCAACCCGGAGGACTTCACCATCATCAGCGGCGCCAACTACATCCAGGCCCCGACAGAGTGGACCCCTTACTACTACGATCTGTGGAACTACAACCATTTCGACATCTACGTCGGCATCCAGTGCGTGTCCGACGACGCCTACATCTTCTGCGTGGATGACGTGCACGTGTTTGGCCCTTCCGCGACTGAAGATCCGGGCCTGCCCGTCGTTGCCACCGAGCTGCAGGGCAACTTCCCCAATCCCTTCAATCCGGAGACCACGATCCGTTACAGTGTGAAGGAAACTTCGCCCGTCACCATCGTGATCTACAACGTCAAGGGCCAGGTTGTGAAGACCCTCGTCAGCGAAGCCAAGGCCAGCGGCCACTACGCCGCCACCTGGAACGGACGCGACCACAACAACCAGCCTGTCTCCAGCGGCGTCTATTTCTACAAGATGCGCGCCGGCAAGTACAGCAACACCAAAAAGATGATCCTGATGAAGTAACTCGTCAGAACCATAACCATCAACCCCGGAACGATCACCCGCTCCGGGGTTTTTGTTTGCCAGGTTGATTGGAGCCGGGAAAAAGCAGAAACCCCAGTTGGCTCCTATTATCATTACGGGATAAATACGGGATCAATACGGATTTCATCCGTATTGATCCCGTATTTATCCCGTAATGATGCTGGGAGCCAAGCAGTGTGATTTGAGTTTGCCCCCACTTTATTTTTCCCTATCATATCAGCAAAAGACAAATAAAGGAAAAGATCATGCACAACAGCAAATCCCAGTGGCTGATCAGGGCCTTGTTTTTGCTGGCCATGATCGGAGGAATTACCATGACAAACGCGAGTAACATATACGATTTCAGCGCCGAGCGCATCGACGGCAGCGCTGAAAGCCTTAAAACTTACGAAGGCAAGGTGCTGCTGGTGGTAAACACAGCCAGCAAGTGCGGCTTCACCAAGCAGTATGACGGCCTGCAAAAGCTCTGGGAGAAATATCAGGACCAGGGCCTGGTGGTTCTGGGCTTCCCCGCCAACAATTTCATGCGCCAGGAACCGGGCGACAACGAAGAGATAGAATCCTTTTGCCGGCTCAATTTCGGGGTCAGTTTCCCCTTGTTCTCAAAGATCTCGGTGCGGGGCAAGGACATCCATCCGCTCTTCGACTGGCTGACCTCCAAAGAGGACAATCCCGAGTTCGCGGGCAAGGTGAGCTGGAATTTCAACAAATTCCTGATCTCCCGCGAAGGGCTTTTGATCAACCGCTTCGGTTCCAAAACCGAACCCCTCTCCCCAGAGTTGGTGGAGGCGATCGAAGCCGCTTTGAAGAGTTAAAGCTCAGATTTCACAGACCTGCCGGGCCAGCCAAACGATCCGCGCAGCGGGGTAATTCTCTTTTTATAAACCAAAGCCCCGTATTGTCATTCCGGGGAGCCACCTTTTGGTGGCAGGGACCCGGAATCCAGCCATTCCGGGTAATTCCCTCAGAGGCGTTGATACTTGCCTGGCAAGCATCAACCCCGTTTTGGATATGCCACTTTAATCATTTTCTGTTCTGGATTCCGGGGCCCCGGCGTCACGGACGCCTCCCCGGAATGACACGTCGTCTCTTACCCACCAAGTTTGAAGAAGTACTTTATTGTTTTATGTACTGGGAATGTTTAGATGAAGAGGTTGAGGTTGGCCTGTTCGGCTTCGGAGAGGTAAGTGGCAACTCCGCCGATAGTTACGCCTTCCAGCAATTCTTCCGGCGCCACGCCCATGATATCCATGGACATCTGGCAGGCGATCAGTTCCACCCCGGCCTGGCGGGCCTGCATGATCATCAGCTCCAGCTGGTCAACATTCTTGTCTTGCATGCGTTTGCGCATCAGGATGGGGCCCAGGCCGGCGAAATTGATCTTGGAAAGCCCCAGGGATCGGCTGCTGCCGGGCATCATCAGGCCGAACATTTTGCCCATCAGGTCTTTTTGAACTGCGGGCTTCTGAGTTTTCTTGATCACGTTCAATCCCCAGAAGGTGAAGAACATGGTGACTTTCTTGCCGGTGGTGGCGGCGCCGTTGGCGATCACAAAAGCGGCCAGGGCGCGGTCCAGGTCGTCGCTGAAAACCACGATGGTTTTATTGCGGCCGGATGAAGTGCCGCCAACTTCTTCAGAGCCACCTTTGAGGACAGTGGCCACGTATTTTTTGCCCACTTCCTCGATGCCGATCAGGGTGTTTCCCGTCATCTGGCACCAGGCAGGAACGTCTTTCACGAAACCGGGATCGGTGGCGGAAATGCGCAGTTTGTCGCCATCCAGCAGTTTATCCATCTCGATCTTGAGGCGCATGATGGGGCCGGGACACTGCAGTCCGCAGGCATCGGCTTCCACAGTGCGTCCCCCGGCGGCGGCCGCAGGTTCTTTTTTGTACATTTGGTCGTCCTTGGCGATGTAATCGTGGGCAAAGATGTCTTCGTTGGTCTGCGGCTGCTGGACCTGTTCATAGGTGGAGTAGCCGCCGGATAGGTTGTAAACTTCGTCAAAGCCGTTCTGGGCAAGGATGCGGCAGGCGAAGTAGCTGCGGTGCCCGGTGCCGCAGAAGAGCACTATTTTTTTGCCTTGGGGCAGCTCGTCCAGCCGGCCGCGAAGCTCGTCCACGGGGATGTTGATAGCGCCTTTGATGCTGCCCAGGCTGAATTCCATCGGAATGCGGACGTCGATCAGCACCGAACTTTCGGGGTCAAGGCCGTCCAATTCGTTCCAGTGGATTATTTTGGAGACGCCGGTCAGGATGTTTTCCGCCACCATGCCGGCCAGGTTGACGGGGTCCTTGGCGCTGGAAAAAGGCGGTGCGTAGGCATGTTCTAGCTCCACCAGATCGTGCACTGTTTCCTTGTGTTTGATGATCTGGGCCAGCATTTCGATGCGTTTGTCCACTCCGTCGAAACCCACCACCTGAGCGCCGTAGAGGCGTCCGTCCTGGCTGGAGAAGGCGATCTTGATGGTCAGCGGCAGGGCGTCTGGATAGTAGCCGGCGTGCGAGGAGGAGTGGATGATGGAGGTAATGTGGGGAATGCCTTCCTGCTCCAGCACCCGGGTGGAAATTCCGGCCGCGGCCACCGTGATGTCGAAGATCTTGGCGATGGCGGTGTTGATGGAGCCGCAGTATTTGCGCCGGTTGCCCAGCACGATGTTGTCGGCGGCGATGCGTCCCTGTTTGTTGGCGGGGCCGGCCAGATAGGTGAGAAAAGTTTTGCCGGTGATGGGATTGGCCATGGCGATGGCGTCGCCAACGGCGTAGATGTCAGGATCCGAGGTCTGCATAAAATCGTTGACCATGATCCCTTTGTTGGGGCCAAGCTTCAGTCCCGCGGCTTCGGCCAGGCGGCTGTCTGGTTTCACGCCGATGGAGAGGATCACCATGTCCGCGGGGATGGCTTTTCCGCTGGCCAGGCGCACCTTGAGGCCGGCTTCGCCGCGTTCGAAGGCCTTCACTGCCTCGCCCAGATAGAGCCCCACATTCTTGGCCTTGAGGTGTTGGTGCACCTGGGCCGCCATTTCGTAGTCCAGGTAGGTCATCACCTGCGGAGCCATCTCCACGATGGAGACCATGATACCCTTGTGGTGAAGGTTTTCCGCCATCTCCACGCCGATGAATCCGGCCCCCACCACCACCGCGTGGCGGACCCGGTGTTCGTCCAGATATTCTTTGATGCGATCGGTGTCCGGAACGCTGCGCAGGGTGAATATCGCCGGATCATTGATCCCCGGCAGAGGCGGGCGAACGGGTTCCGCGCCGGGCGAAAGCACCAGTTTGTCGTACTTTTCGCTGTATTCTTTGCCGGTGCTGAGGTCCCTGGCGGTAACGGTTTTGGCCGCCCGGTCGATGGAGATGATCTCGGTTTTGGTGCGGATCTCCACATTGAGGCGATCCTTGAAGCTCTGGGGGGTTTGCACGAAGAGGCGTTCGCGGTCGCTGATCACCCCGCCGATGTAATAGGGCAGGCCGCAATTGGCATAGGATATATATTCTCCACGCTCGAACATGATGATCTGGGCGTGCTCATCCATCCGGCGCAGACGGGCCGCGGTGGTGGCACCACCTGCCACTCCTCCCACGATGATGTATCTGGGCATGGTATCTCCTTCAGGGTCAGGTTGTTGAGAACCACCTCTGGCAGCCGGGACCGGCCGCGGATTTTAAGCGATTCACATATTTAATATAGGCGGGATAGGTTTCGCCGCAAGTTAAATCGTGTCAACAGGATCGGAGGGGCGAAATTGCACTGCAGGCAAGCGTGCCCTTTTTCAACGCTTTGGGGAAGGATCTGTAAGATTATGCCAAAACACTCGCGGAATGTGCATTGGCTGGAATTATATGATTTCTGTTGACAGGAAACTGCCGGTTTTCAAATTTGTTTTTACAAATACGCTAAAAAAGGAGTCGTCATGTTCAGAGACCGTTTCCACCGGATCCACAGTTGCCGGGAAGCCCTCTACGCGCGGGTTTTTCGCCCTCTCTGGCGGGACGACGAGGAGGTATTGCTACAGCTTTCCGTTTTTAGCGCAACCTTGAAGCCTCTGCGGTGATGGACCCGCACCCGCCTGAAGGCGGGACGCCTTATCTGAAGGATTTTCCCAAGATCCGGTTCACTCCGGGTTTTCCTTTTCCTTCATCAATCCAATCAACCCCAGAGGAGAAAACAAATGCAAGCACTCGGCAGACAGATACTGGTAGAATTTTACGACTGCGACAAAGACATCCTGCAGGACGAACAGGCGATCCGCAAAGCCCTGATCGATGCCTGCGTGATCGGCAAGGCCACCGTGGTTACGGACACCTTCCATTCCTTCAGCCCCCACGGCGTCAGCGGCGTGGTGGTGATCGCCGAATCCCACGTTGCCATCCACACCTGGCCGGAATACGGCTACGCGGCGGTGGACATTTTCACCTGCGGCCAAACCATCGAACCCTGGGACCTCTTCCACCACCTGGAGAAGTGCTTTAAAAGCAAGCACAGCAGCAATATGGAACTCCGGAGAGGCCTCTTCGACACCGGCGACGAACCCCTGAAGCACAAACCGGATTGAGCCCTTGGCTTTCTGGCATACGGACTATCACAGCCCCCACCGCGGCCTGACCTTCGAGGCCGAAGCGGTGCTGCACAGCGAGCAGAGCGCTTTTCAAAAGATCGAGGTGCTGCAGACCCCGGCCTTCGGGAAAGTTCTGCTGCTGGACGGGGTGCTGATGCTCACGGAGACGGATGAGTTCACCTACCACGAAATGCTGGCCCATCCCGCCCTCTTCAGCCATCCGGATCCGCAAAAAGTACTGATCATCGGCGGCGGCGACTGCGGCACCCTCACCCGGGTCTTGCAGCATAGCTCCGTAAGCCGCGTGCTGATGGTGGAACTGGATGAACGCGTCACCCGCGTCTCCAACCGCTTTTTCCCGGAGCTGGCAACAGCTGTTGACGATCCCCGCGCGGAACTGCTATTTGCCGACGGGATCGGATTTGTGCGGGACACGGAAGAGCGATTCGACGTTATCCTCATTGACAGCACCGATCCGGTGGGGCCGGCGGAGGGATTGTTTCGAGCGCCCTTTTTCGCGGATTGCCACCGGGCCCTGAACCCTCATGGCATCCTCTGCCTGCAGTCGGAAAGCCCCTGGATCCCCGAACTGGGCAAGGTGATCGGCGAGGTTCACCGCGACCTCCGCTCCCTCTTTCCGCTCGTGAAGGCTTACTGCGCCGCCATCCAGACCTACCAGGCCGGTCTCTGGCTCTTCCAACTGGCCTCCACGCTTCATGATCCGCTCGCACCGGAGGTGGGCACCCGGATCAACCGCGCGGGTCTTGAAACCAGATATTACAATCGGGAACTGCATTACGGGGCCTTCAAACTGCCCACTTTCGTGCTTAAGCAACTCGTCTGAGCCCGCGCACCCGAAATTCCATTCCCCGGGATAAACCTTGACAATTCAGCCCGGGTATTTTTTTATCCACACAGCGTCTGAAAAGCCCTGCGAGCTTTTCCCTGAGGTTTTAGATTCTATCAAAAGGAAGTGAAGCATGCCTATCAACTACTTGGAAATCCGTGAACAAGTTCTTGCCCACCGCCCCGCTTACGAAGCCCTGCTAGCCAGGATCACTGACCTGGCCATCCCCGGGGATCTTCCCCTGCGCGAGTTTTTTACGGCTCTGCGCGAAATCAATCTACAAGGTGCCAGATTTGGCCGTCTGCTGGAAGCTGATCCGGAGTTCAAAGCCATTGGCCTGGAAGAGCTTAAGGCCATGAATGCCGAGTTTTACGCGCCGGTGGAACCCAAATCCGGCTACGCGACCTGCATCGCCAATCCCGATCACGCCGTTGAGCTTTTCGGAGAAGGCCTCGGCCAGTTGCTCTCCTGCATCTATCTGAAACACCGCCAGGCCCGCCAGTTCCATATAGACAGCAACTACCTGGCGCTGGAGCAAAACCTGGAGCTATTTTTCAGCCTCTTCGCGCTGGCGGAATCCGGCAATATAGACCTGGAAGCCTGGAAAGCTGAGTATCGCCGGACCACTTTGGACAATATAGAGCTGAAATCCACTTGGGAGCGCCTCAAGCAACTCAGCCCCGAATCCTCCTATTACCGTGAGGTGATCCAGAATGCCGATCTCAGCGATCTTCGTTACCTTTACCGCTACGGCGTTTACGTGAGCGAACACGAACTGGCCATGGCGGAGTTTCTGGCCGCCTATCCGGAGCGGGAGTTGGAAAACCTGGCCAAATTCATTGTTCAGAGCTGGGTGGACGGCTTTGTCCGGGCCAAAAAGGACCACCGCACCAAGCGCTACGCCAACCTGATCTTCCCCAGCGGAATGGAGCGCCTCGGCCGCCTGCTGATATTGGGCCTGGAGCGGATCGGCATCACCCCGCTGGTCGCCCGGCCACACAGCCAGGGAATCAACAAGCAATACAGCTATGACCACCGTTTCGACATGGCTTTGGTCCTGGACCGCGAGTTCGTGGACCTATCCCTGAAGCTATCGGAAAAGATCCTGGAAGACCTGAAAGAGCTGATCGGAACCCAGGCGGGTCCTGTTTACGTGGAGCTTTTCGGCGAAACTCCCTTCACGCCAGAAGCCAAGGCCAGCGCCATCCAACTCAGCCCTGGACAGCAGCAGCTCTGGCGGGAACTGACCGCCACCAGCGCCAACCTCTATTTCAAACACTACCGTCGCGAAGAGACCAGCTTTACCATCATCGCTTTCCCCTCACCGGAGATCGGTGCGAACTTCCGCGAGATCTTCGCCGACACGCTGAAGATAAACCTCTTGCATTCAGGCAAATACGCCCTGATTCAGCAAAAGATCATCGATGTGCTGGACACCGCCGAGTTCGTGCACGTGAAAGGAAAGCCCGGCAACGACACCGACATCCTGGTGAAGATGCACACCATCACCGACCCCGCCAATCAGACCAACTTTGAAAACTGCGTGGCCGACGTGAACATCCCGGTGGGCGAAGTCTTCACCTCACCGGTACTTACAGGCACCACCGGCACCCTCCACGTGGAGGATATCTATCTGGGCAACCTGCGCTATTACAACCTCCGCATCCGCTTTGAGGATGGCTGGGTGAAGGATTATTCCTGCAGCAACTTCGAGAACCCCGAAGAAGGCAAAAAGTACATCCACGAAAATCTGTTGCTGCCCCACGCCACCCTGCCTATCGGCGAATTCGCCATCGGCACCAACACCCTGGCCTACCAGATCGCCCGTAAATATGACATCCAGGCCCTCCTGCCCATCCTCATCATCGAAAAGATGGGGCCCCACTTCGCCATCGGCGACACCTGCTTCAGCCACGAGGAAGAAGCGCCCCATCCCAGCTTTGTGAACGGCAAGGAGATGATCGCCGTGGACAACGAAAAATCCGCCACCCGCAAGGAAGATCCCATCGGCGCCTACACCCAGAAACACATGGATATCACCCTGCCTTACGACATGCTGGCCTCCATCACCGCCCTCACCCACGACGGCAAGCAGCACCTGATCATCGAAAACGGCCGCTTCGTGGTTCCCGGGACCGAGGAACTGAACATCCCCCTGGACGAGATGGATTCCTGAACTGGCTTGATCTCAGGGTTCTGATCCCGGCAGGATTCCGGAGCCGGACCTTTATTGGGTTCGGCTCCGGTTATCTTTGCTTTCGGCAAACCCGGTTCAGATCCCCTTTTTACGGTTCAGCGGATACTTGATCTGCACCGGCTGGCGTTCAAAGAAGAAGCTGTCCGCGTCGAAGGCTGGCTGCAGTTCCTCCAGCCAGGTGGCGCTTTCGCAATAGCGGGCGAAAAAGGGGCGATTCACCCACTCCGGATGGCGCGGATGGCCCTTACCGCGTGTTTGGTTTTCAGTTCAGCCAGCTGCCCGATCTGATCGATGTTTCCCGGATAGTAGAACTCTATGTTCTGTACTTCCTAAGCATTTCGCCTCCTTTCCAAAAAAAACCAAGGGATGCCGCCAAGCCTGCCGAGGGACATTGAGACGCGGCAAATCTCTGATGCACAGGCAGATCACGAAACTACCTCTTTAACCTCCTGAACCTCTTTGTGTCAAGGATTTTCTCCGCTTTCCGGGCCGGGCAAAATTTTTCCTTGACATAGCCCAAATGCAGGCCAGACTTATGAAAAATGGATACCGGCAGTTTAGAAAAACGGCCTGTCCCGCGATCGGCCGCCCCGCTTGG
>Ga0172377_10006622_pt1 | contig 11924 bp, 25 predicted proteins | sample Pumphouse3metaG_FD_119749 | JGI IMG/M metagenome (GOLD analysis project Ga0172377, IMG submission 119749) | Leachate microbial communities from a municipal landfill in Southern Ontario, Canada - Pumphouse #3 metaG | ecosystem: Engineered > Solid waste > Landfill > Unclassified | place: Canada... | reverse complement strand
GATTTTAGCACTGGTAATCAGTACAAATCATATATTTTCAATGGAGCGTTGGGTATCCCCTGAAGATGTGGAAGAGGTAATTCCAGTGGAACGGGTCAGTCCTCATTTGGAAGAGATGTTCCACTCACTACTGGAAAACCTGAACTCATGGACCTTAGAGACGCGCCGAAGATGTTAATTTATTCACGGTGAATAAAAGGAGGATGTGATGGATCGTATTTTGATAGAGATTGAAGAGATACTGCCTGATTTCTGGGCATGTGCGCTCTATTATGGTGACACTGACACGTTTACAGATGAGGATATGGCAGCTTTCCTTGCATGGAACGATGATCATATCGGATGGAATATGGTTCATGTGGGGGAAGATAGAGAATTCCGCCACACACACGATGCAAGCAGGTATGGGGTGTTGGCGTGTGATTGTTACACCTATACATTCCATGTATACCGGAAATGGGAGAAAAAACATGAGAAGTAAATGTCTGAAACACATGGGATTGACATTCAATCCGAACCATCCACATGGAAACATGCCAGCACTTGAAGGGGAGGTTACAATACAATTCCACACATGGTTGTGCCGGGTACTTATGAGTAACCATATAGATGACTATTGGTATCAGAGGAAGCAAGGGGTTCGTCCGTTCTTCCAAGGCGGCTCAGTTTGCAGACATGATGGGTGGGTGCTTATTGAATTCGGGACGAAGGATGTAGAAGCTGCTCGCATCTTTTGTGAAGATATGTGTATGGCTTTTATCAAGAATGATCCAATTTCCCGCAAACTATATGGAGGAAACAATGACTAAGAAAAAACTGTATAAGGCACTGGTTCGGAACATCTGCGATTATAAACATCATATAGAGCACGGCAATCAGGAGCTTGCTGATAAATTTGAAGATGCTGTCCTGCGCCTTGCTAAAGAACATCTTCCATCTGGAAGTGGATTCGATGCAGGTACTCATGTGGATATTGAGAAATCAACAGAAGAAAAACTGATAATCACCACCGATTTCCATCATATGGATGAACATGGAGGTTATGATGGATGGTCAAGTGATATCAAGGTTATTGTCCGTGCATCACTTGCATGGGATTACAGGATCACTGTCACCGGAATCAGACGCAAAGACAGATGGCACATGCAAGATTATGTTTTGGATACATTCACATACGCACTGAACAAAGAAGTGGAATAACTGGAGACAAGGTATGTCAAAACAAAAATCAATCCATCTGCGGAGTATACGTTTATTCAACAATGCGGGGATTGAATTCCCTGTATGTTGTATTCCAAAAAGTGGTCCCCTTGATGTAGATAAATCCAGATTGGATTCTACGGGGAACATGAGTGAAGTAACCTGTAAAAAGTGCATCAAAAAGATTGAAAAACTTAAACACCAATTCTAACCGGAGAAGATCATGCGGAAAATTATCATCGCTGTACTGGCTATTACTGTAATCCATTGCAGTTTCGATGAGGGTGTTGTCCGCTTCATTGTGGATATGCCTGACAACGTGTCCAATGTGGATGCGTATGCAAAACGTCTCTGTGAGATCATTGCAAGGGAAGAGGGACGTTGATTTATTCACCATGAATAAAAGGAGAAAATATGAAAAAGTTTACAAAGAAGACAATAACCTTTACACATGATGTTAAGGGAATTGGAGAGATCAAAACGACATGCAGGACGTTTGGATCACCCATCTGTAAAGGAAAGACCACTGAGCGAGCAGGAACGTGCACAGCATGCACACAGGAAGAGAGTGTCATAACCGCCTGCATGGTGCAAGGCAAAAAGCTGTCCCTGAAGCCTGAGAAGAAAGCAAGAGCAAAGAAGGAAGGCACCGGTCGCAAAGGCGGACCACGTGGCCCAAGAACAACCCCTGAAAATTCTCCGTATGCAATTGTAGTACGTGGATTGCACAAAGGAGTCTCCAAGGACAAGATCATCCAGAAGATGGTTGCCAACGGAGTAAGTGAAGCGAACGCAAAGAACAAATATGGATCGGTATCATGCTGCTTCAATGCATTCATGGGAAATTCAAAACGCGATGGTTCCATTGTTCGCTATGCTGCATGGATCACAGCAGGGCGGCAGGGTGAGGCTCCGCAGATTGACGCAGGCTCTCGCTCATACACAGAGAAGACATACGCAGTTATGAAACAATTGGAGGTCTTGTGAAAGTATACAATCACTCCAAGAACATAGTAGAAGAAGCAGAGGTAAAAACATGTCCACGCTGTAAGGGATTTGGAGCACTTAGCACAGACGGTGGTGGACCGTGCACCTTATGTAGAGGACGTGGGAGGATCTGGATGGCAAAATCCGGCAGTGGATGGTGTCGGATGCTGTGGGCAAATCTGGAAAGTTCTATACTTTATTGATACAAGTGGAGATTCTACAATGCTTACATATGAGCATAACAGCGACAGGGCTGCTAAGCGGGTAAAGCATACATTGTATGCCTTATACAAATGCCTTTACCATTGGGAATTTATGCATGCCACTGGAGAAAAACGTAAGCGTGCATTCTGGTGGTGTCGTTACTTTAAGCAGGTCAAGTACTACTATATTCCAGTATCTGAATGTTATACTTGTGCAAATATGCTCAGCAATGCTGCCAGTAGTTCATTGGCATATTCACCAAGTGGATGTAGGCTTTGTGCCCTCACTGGATTTGCATGGAAGAAAGAGTGCACAGAGAGTTCTTCCATCTATAAGGACTGGTTGAATTCACACTATGAAGCTGATCGCATCATGTATGCGCAGAAAATGGTGGATGCGATCAAAGTGGCAATTAAATACTACGAGATGAAACGACTGAGACGATACAATGGATGAAATACGCATCATCGAAATCTATAAGACACGGACCTGTTTCAATGTAACGTCCGGCCATAAATGGACAGAACAATACGGAGGGGTAGTTGCCTATGAGGTAGCCGGAGGAGGATTCATCCGCACAAAACACAGAACTCTGAAAGGAGCAGAGGCTGAAGCAGCAAGACGTAGATCCATGCGTGAGAAATTTCCCGAATACTTCTTATAACCAAATTTATTCACGATGAATAAATAACAACCAAGGAGAATACAATAATGGATCAGAAGAAACAAGGAATTCTGAACAGAATTGTCAAGTTGTTGGCCCTGTCTATTGATCAACAGGGTACGCCGGAAGGTGATACGGCAGAGGATGCAGCGGCACGCTTGATGATGAAGTATTCCATCTCTGAAGCAGAGTTGCAGGCTGCAAAGTTTGACTCTGGCAACGAGGAAGTTCTGGAAGATGAGGAGGGGCTTGACATCCTGTTTGATGAAAAGCGGAAAGTCAACCAGTGGTTTGCACAGACTGCAATCAGTATCGGTTCCACGTTTGGGTGCAAGGTTTATCTCTCATCATACAAAGGAACTGTGCATTTTGTAGGATTGGAACGAGACATTGAAACCTGCACATACTTTGCAGTAGTTCTGAAGAATTTCATGGAAGCAAAAGCATGGGAGTTGTTTCCGAACAGTTATGCAAAACGTGGTGACTTTTACTTTGGAGCATGGGCAAGTATCCATGATCGACTGCAAAGTATGAAAGCGGCCATGCAAGATGTAATGGAAGAGCATGTAAACGGTGAACTCATCGTACTCAAGGATCAACTTGTGGCAAAGGAGTACGCTGCATTGAGTGAGCGGCTTGGGTTCACGAAACGTAAACCACCGAAGGTTTCAAAGAACCTCAACAGAGATGCATATCTTGCCGGAGCAGCAGCAGGGAAAAATGCACCCATGAACTTGGGAATCTCTAAGTAATTCAAATAGTTATAATGTAGTTGACAGATAATTCAGTATATAGTAATCATCTAATGCTCAATGACGAGCATAAATCACACGGGAGAAATACCATGAAGAGCAACGAGAGCGTATCCAATCTGGTGGAGTTTGCAAACGATAACGGTCTGTCCATCGCTGGGGTAGAGTCTATCCCTGAACTGTCCATTGCAGAAATTCTGACCTCCAATCCATTCGATGATAATGATGAGGATCTGTACTATGCACAGGGCAAGTTCATCACCATGGCAAAAGTCGATGGAAAGGTATTCCATCATCGGCAAGTGTCTGAGCAGTATCGTGTAACTCCCTATGCAGATACGATCAGGATCACTCTGGATTCCATTCTGCAGCAATCTCCTGAGTTTGGAAAGCCGGAGATCAAATTGAATTTCATTCCCGGTGGTGGACGGATGTTTGCGGAATATCGCTTCCCTGAAGTTCCGCAGAACTTGGCCCCTTCCAAAAAGAAGCAAGATCCCGTCATCCCCCGAATCATCGTCAAAGACAGTATTGATCTGTCTGGTCGGTTCTCGGCTGTGTCTGGTGTGTTCCGTCTGGTGTGCAGCAACGGTATGATCGTTGCACATCCGGACTTCAAGGCTGAAAAATTCTTTATGATGCACAAGTCCCATGCCTATAATTTGGACAATGCGTTGGAAAGCCTGAACACATCGCTGAAGAAAATCTCTGAAGCAACTGATTTGTGGAAGGCATACATGAAGGAAAAGATCACCACATTGCAATTGGCTGATGTTATGGAAGCATCCAATATGTCTCTTCGTGCACAGGAGAAGGTATTGCAACTGCCCATCATTGGAACTGACACAACTCTGCTCAATTCTGTCAAGCAAGGACGTGTCAATGCATGGACAGTACTCAACGCATTGACTCAGTTTGCAACCCATGAAGTGGAGAACGTGACCACCTCCGTGGACCTGCAGGAGAGTGCACTTGCTGCCATGGATAGTGCACTTGGCTTGACTGCGGTAAATTTCTGATCCAATAATTGGAGGGGAGGAAACCTCCCCTCCATCCATTCACAAAGGAGATATAATCATGCGAATTATGGAAGTTAAAGTATATCCTTTTGCAGAACTTTCCAAAGAGGCGCAAGAGAATGCATTAAACAATTTACGTGACCTCGATGTGTATTGTGATTGGTGGGATTGTATATATGAAGATGCTGAGCGTATAGGGTTAAAGCTAACTGGATTTGACCTATATCGGAACAGGCATGCTTCTGGAGAATTCACTGAATACGCCGAAATTGTTGCTGCGCGTATCATCGAAGAGCACGGACCTGACTGCGAAACCAGAAAGACAGCAGAAGCCTATTTGGAAGAACGTGAAAAAACCATAAAAGAAAATCATGTGGACATGGAAGATGAGTACGGGGCACATGATCTCTGCCAAGACATAGACACTGAATTCCTTGGATCACTTCTGGAGGACTATGCTATTATGTTGGAAAAAGAATATGAATACAGAACCAGTGATGAGAATATCAAAGAGAGTATTGAATTAAACGAGTACGAATTCACTGAAGATGGCAAATTGGTATAGAAATCAGATAAATTACACTCCAATAATCCACATAAAGGGGATATAGCCATGCTGCAAATAGATTCATTGATCATAGAGACAACCCGCCGCTGCAATCTTTCGTGTAGTCACTGTTTACGCGGAATGTGGCAGAATATAGACATGAGTATGGATCACATTGAATCCCTGCTCAGTGAAATTGGTTATATTGGAACTATCACGTTTTCTGGAGGTGAGCCGGGACTTGCTCCAAATGTAATTGCGGACACTATCACTTTATTGAATGAGGGTGGCGTCGATGTGAATTCTGCATATGTTGCAACAAATGGGACTGTGCAAGACATGGAATTTGTACACGCACTGCTTAACCTTGCTGCATATGTGGATGAAGAACTATACGTGAAAATTTCCAGAGATGAATTTCACGAAATGGAATTCGATTATCACCATAAACGATCACTACTGCGTTTTCTGTCTTTTGTCCATGAAGACACATGGACAATCAGCAATCCTATAGCTGAGGGAAATGCCAACAATAATGGACTCCCCAACAGAACACCCAACAGGGAAGAGCGATTCCTTGTTGATGTGCGTGATGATGATACGTTGTGCATCACTGAAGGCAACCTGTATCTGAATGTGCATGGTGATATCATCGCCGGATGTGATTGGTCCTATGAATCACAGGACGAGTATAAAATAACCAATGTTTGCCGTAGCAATTGGGTGGAAGAACTGACCGCATATGTTATGGAACACAAGGAGGAAGAATGGGCATCATATCAGCAGTGATCTGTTTCTACCTATTTATTCGTGTCTGCAAACTTATCTGGGAGATTGGAAATGACATCATATTGGGATGAAATCGTAATTCCGCTGTACTTCGGAGATATTCCAGTCGAAATGATCATTACAGATTTTGCATATAATCCGGGAGAACCTCCTGTAATGCCCTCCATGAGTGATCCGGGAAATCCTGGATCTGGTGCTGAGTACGAGGTACTTGAATGGCATATTGAATTCCCTGAATCCATAAGTGGTGTTCATATCATGTGCACACAGCAAATGAAAGAAAGCAGGAGGCTGGCAGAAAAAATATATGCCGACAAAAATTCGTGGTGGTATGAATTTGTAGAGAAGGCTGATGAAAGTCTAAAATGGAGGAATGCCATATGAAATCAAGCCGTGCCCTACGTCCATATGTTGTTATTCTCAACGGTCCTGTGTCTGCTGGATATGCTGCACTTCTGAATATAACTTCTAAGGTGGAATCAGAATTACAAGATTCTGAATATATCCATATACTACATGCAGCAGGACCAACAACAAGAATGGCATTCGATAGTGTAAAGGAAGCTCTGACACAACACAACCATACTGAGATGTTTCGGTATATTCCATCTCGGGTTGAAAACATATCTTTGGATATGCATGCACCGAAGGGGTGTGCCTTTGTTGTATCCTTTGCCTATTATATCCCGGACAGATCACAAGTCAAATTTGTGAAACCACGCAGACAGGAGATTCTGATATGAAAAAAGAAGATACCCTTATTATTAACCATGTTGATCTGGTTCTGTTGGAACAGCAGCGGCATGCACTTCATCGACTATTCAATAAGTTGTGCCTTGTTACGCCCTGCAGAGCAGATAAGGATGAGTTCTACGCACTTGCTGGGATACTGAATCTGCTGGATAACTGGTCCGATGAAAAATGGCATGCCTCTGGAGGAAAAGTATGAAAGATTATAGCAAAATTACTGATGAAATGTTTGATGCCATGTTGGTAAAAATATTGGATGAAACCACAGGCACTGAATTGTTGTCCATTCCGGGAGTATATGAAGCAGTAAGCGAACATTACAATAACGAGATATTGGACAAATGTCTGCTTGAACTGGAGGAAGATGATGAAAAATAAAGCTAGATATATTGGATGTTGTGTGCATTTACCTGCAAATTTTATACACTCTCTTGTAGACAATTCAAGAGATATAAGTTATAGGACTCTTACTCGACATGTGGGTAGGGATCAACTGCAAGAGACATTTCCAAACTATGCTTGGGACAGAGGGGACCGTGATTTAAAACTGGCCGATGATTGGGCCGTAAGATTCCAAAAAGCGAGGGTAAAAGACAAGACATATTATTTTGTAGTACATTCAGGAATCGAATATATCTGGAGAGTATAATACAGTTGCATTTTCAGTAAAAATAACATACAATACAACTAAAGAGGTTCATCATGCACAACACTCCTGAGATTTATGCAAAGAAAATCGTATATATTGAATACCCCGGCGCAAAGAAAAGTGACACGCCATGGGAACAGCCATTCCTTGTGTCCCTGCAGAAGCATCTCAATGTATGCTCCGCATACGAGTTGTTAAATCGTTACGGGGATACCTATGATGTCTATAAATTGAAAGCAATGGTAAAATCTATCCATCAACTGACAATTGGGGACAATGTAGAATTTGTCCCCATCATCAATCCACTTGTTGATAATTATGAGAATGTGCGGGGATGCAAAGGTGATCCATCTCCGTTCATAATTCGTGGGCAGGTGGTTCCTCCCATAACATTCACACTGAGTGGAAAAGGAAGGGAACGTGCATACGTCCATGCCGAGTATTACAATTATACAAACCAACCATCAGTGGGACAGAAATCATTTCTCATTAATGTATTTGAAGAAAAGATAAAAGCACTCTATACGGAAGATCTATTTAATTTGCTGAAGGCAGAACTCATGCATTACTCTATGGAATATGTTGCCAAGGATATAGGACAAATTCGCAGCAAATTGGATAACTTAGCCATGGCTATGGATGATTACACAAGCGAAGCTAGGTATGTTCTTCGCAAAACAGCAGCAAAAATCAAATGAGGAGCATGAAATGGAACTCAAGAAAACTAAGATCAGGTTGAAAATCGGCAAAGGGATGCCGAAGAAGGAAAATCCAAAGCCCGCAACAGAGAAGGAGATCCGTGCACAGAAAAGCCCCAAAACCATAATCTCTGGGGCGGTATCCCCTGAGCTACTTGCGAAGTTCGACAAGATAGCGGCCAAGCAGAAAGTGACCAGAAGTACACTCCTGCGAACTGTCATAGAAAATTTCTGCAAGAAAGGGAAATGATCTTGAGTAAAAAACTCTATGTTGTCCAAAATCCACTGATGCCGGGGTGTGATGACGTGTTCTTCGTCAGCGAAGAACACGCCTATCCCCCATATGATAAAAATGGATATACCATACCAAGGGGGTGGTTGAAGACATTCCAAGAAATGGAAGAGCGTGGAGAGACGAAGAACATCGAACCGGGTATCGTATTTTTAATAGTCACTGAACAAAATATGGAGAAATGACATGGGAGCAATTATTGTAGGTGGGAAAGAGGCTAAAGCAATCGAACGTGCACAGGCTATTAAGCTGGAGATTGATCGTCTGAAGGAAGAGTATGAAGACATCAAACGCGATCTGTTGATGAATACCAAGTATGATTTCAGTGCTACTGGATCGTTCGTTACCAAGAATGGCGGTCTGCTGAATGTCACTGAGCGTGCAGGAACTGAAATTCCGCCGAATCCGGAAGAAGTCATGCAGATGCTCAAGGGTATGAAGAAATCCAAGAGCTTCATAAGCATAGTGCAAATTGTTCCGAAGGCTTTCAAAGCACTGGTTGGAGATGAAAATGCCAAGAAGCTGATCAAACGGAAACCGGCTGTATTTGTATGGTCCTTTGCAAAGGAGTAGCGTATGTTCATAATTGATTTACTGATATGGTGCTTACTATATCTGCTTTCTCCATACAAAAAGCCAGTAACAGATGATAATGTCACGCACTTCATATATATGGATGATAGTGGCGATCTGAAAAATATGTGGGAGAAAGAGCAAGAAGAATCCTATGATGGAGACAGATCGGAGTTTGATTTATGAGCAATCCAGTGAAATTAATAGTTGGTGGAGGAGTCCAGTGTTTTGGACTCCCCACCCAGATCCGTGAGCGTGCTATAAAAGATCTTACGTTTGACAACATGGCCTATAAGAATGCTGTCAAATATGGAAAATACATTGCGCCCAACATTCATCCATTCCATGAGTTTTTCTATTATGACCGAGTGAACGACATGTTATTCTGTCCAAAAGGGTACATACGTCCACTACTGACCATGATCAGAAAAGCTGAAGTGAAGTACAAAATAAAGGATAACACATATAGTCTTCCAAAGGATAAACTGCTTCATTTGGAATTCAAAGGCAAACTCAGATCCTATCAGGAACAAGCTGTGTCTGATATGCTGCGATACCCAAACGGGTTACTTGAAGCGAAGACAGGTTCCGGAAAAACCATCATGGCTATTGCACTCATATCCAAGAAGAAACAACCAACTCTGATTATTGTTCATTCCAAGGAATTGCTGCATCAATGGTGTACTCGCATTCGTGACTTCCTTGGATATCAAGCCGGTATTATTGGTGACGGGCAATGCACTGTACATCCAATCACAGTGGGGATTGCGAAGTCCGTTAAGAAACATGCGGACAGCATCAAGCGTAAGTTTGGACTGGTAATTGTGGATGAGTGCCACAAAACCCCAAGTACCACATTTACAGAGTGCTTGATAAAACTGTGTGCCAGATACACCATTGGATTGTCAGCAACACCATTCCGCAATGATGGACTGGATAGAGCTATCAATGCATTCATTGGACCAACGCTGCATATTGTATCTTCTCAAGAATTGGAAGATGTCGGTGCTGTTCTGAAGCCTGAGATTTACTATGTAAAAACCAACTACTTCACACCAAAGATAGCGTATATAGATATAATCCAAGATCTGTCGAAGAATGCCAAGCGGAATAAACTCGTAGCGGAGGTTGCAGTTGCCGATATAAAACAACAGAATGAAGCTATCCTGATCGCTGTGGATCGTGTACAAATGGGAAGGGAGATTTCCAAAATCCTCACAGAATATGGATATCCCAATTATCTCCTGCATGGATCTGTTCCCTCAGACAAGCGTAAACGAATAGTTGCAGACATGCGCAGTGGTAATGTGAAAATATTGATTGCCACTGTATCCTTGATTGGTGAAGGATTTGATATGGATAAGCTCCACTCACTACTACTCGCATCTCCATTCAAGTATCCGGGCCGAGTGATTCAGGTTGCTGGTCGTGTGTTGCGTCCAGAGAAAGGAAAGACTGCACGAATATATGATTTCAGGGATGATGACATAACTGTGTTGCGCAAGCATGGAGCAGTGCGTCAAACTGTATATAAATCACAGGGATGGTGCCATTGATAGATCATGTACAACAGATCAAAAAATAAGTTCAGGAAGGGGAACGGGTATTCAGGAAACAAACTTCCCATAGAACAGGTGGATGTTCTGGATGTTCTGGAAGAAGCGGGAATCCCGTATAAGACGAAAGGTCCAAATATCGGGGCAGGATGGATAGGTGTTTGTTGTCCATTCTGCCACGATGCTAATTACCACATGGGCGTAAATATAGAATCCAAGAAGATCTCCTGCTTTATTTGTGGAGAGTCTGGTACTATTTTACGCCTAGTTTCTGAAGAAGTGCGTTCATTTGGTAAAGCTCTGGAATTAGTGTCCAAATTAATTCCAAGAGAAATGAAAGCACGTACATTCAATAAACGAATAGCCAAAAATATTCAAGTAGACTTGCCTAAATATGCTGTATCTGGATTATCAGATAGGCATAAGGCATATCTGAAAGAGGTTCGTGGCTTTGATCCTGATATTTTAATAGAGAAATATAACCTATTCCACACTGGTCCTGTAGGTCCGTTGGCAAACAGAATCATTGTGCCTGTAGTTGATCGCGGGAGATTGATAACATACACTTCTATTTCCATCGCGGAGGATGTGGATAATAGATACAAGCATTTATCCAATGAGGAATCAATTGTTTACATAAAGGATTATCTCTATAACCTAAACACAGTCAGAGGTATTGCCTATGTGGTAGAAGGCTTGTTCGACTGCTGGCGTATTGGTGATGGTGCAGTGACTACCTTTGGCACCAAGGTGAAAGATGAGCAGATCAAATTACTGGCCAAGGTGCCTAATGTGGTGATCCTATTCGATGGGGATATCCCCGGAGAACGTGCAGGAAATGAATTAGGGGATAAACTAGCCCCATTCACCAATGTGCTTCGTATTCCATTGCCTGAAGGGGAAGACCCTGACACCCTATCAGAAGACTTCATCCAGAGAATAAGGAGATTACGAGTATGATAACACCTGCATTGGATAATGTACTAGACCTGAATCCATCCCTGAAAATAGTCAATGATGTGTTTGCCCTGAAGAGGATTCTCCAAGAAGGGACCATCAAGGATATGGGCGTAGTTCTAGCCTGTATGGAGAACAGCACCAGTAGAAAATGGGCAAGGATAATCTTGAACTGAACTCTGGAGGCACTCCACATACAAAGGCAGAGTTGCTGAAGGTTCAAAAAATGCTTTTAGACTACAATAAATAAGGAGCTACACTATGTTTGTAAATGATCGCCATGAAGT
>Ga0172377_10006621_pt1 | contig 11924 bp, 9 predicted proteins | sample Pumphouse3metaG_FD_119749 | JGI IMG/M metagenome (GOLD analysis project Ga0172377, IMG submission 119749) | Leachate microbial communities from a municipal landfill in Southern Ontario, Canada - Pumphouse #3 metaG | ecosystem: Engineered > Solid waste > Landfill > Unclassified | place: Canada... | reverse complement strand
CTTCTGAAATTAATATTTCATGTGCAATCCATTTAAATCCTGTATAACAGTCTCGCATCTCTATATGGTTCTTGTCTGCTATTTTCTTGATAACCTCAGTAGTAACAATAGTTTTAACAATGAAATCGTTAGGTTTCATCTTACCTGTCTTTATACGGTTTGTAATAATGTAATATAAAAACAGGAGACATGTTTGATTACCATTAACTAATATCCATTCACCTTTATCATTTTTGCAAGCCATACCTACGCGATCTGCATCTGGATCTGACGCCATAACGATATCTGCATCTAATTCTTTTGCGTCACGAAGTGCCAATGTAAGTGCTTCACCATTTTCTGGATTAGGACTTTGTACGGTAGAGAAATTACCATCCTTTACCATCTGCTCTTTCACACAATGCACATTCTCGAATCCCCATAATTTGAGACTACGCGGTATTAACATCATGCCTGTACCGTGCAAAGGTGTATAAACAATTTTAATGTCTTTTTGACGTTTTATTGCCTCTGGGTCTATAGATAGTTCATGTACTTTTTCCAGATAGATTTTATCTACTTCATCTCCGATAATTTCAATCAGTTCTTTATTTCCATTAAACTTAACGTCTTCTACTCTTACTTTATTAACTTCTTTGATAATTCCCTCATCATGAGGAGCTAATACTTGAGCCCCATCTTCCCAATAAGCTTTATAACCATTGTACTCTTTAGGATTATGGCTAGCTGTAATATTTACACCACTCTGACATCCAAAATGGCGTATAGCAAACGAGCACTCTGGCGTAGGGCGCATATCGTCAAAAAGGTATACCATAATACCATTTGCAGAGAATATATTGGCTACTGTTTCAGCAAATAGTCTACTACTATTACGGCAATCATGACATACAACTACCGATATTTGTTTTAAACCCTTAAAGTTCTTCTTAAGATAATTTGCAAGTCCCTGAGTGGCCATACCTACCGTATATATATTCATACGATTAGACCCTGCGCCCATTATACCTCGCAGTCCACCTGTTCCGAATTCCAAATCTTTATAAAAACTTTCTATCAGTTCATCTTTATTACTATTTTCAATTAGTTTTTTTACTTGATTTTTAGTATCATCATCAAATGCAGGCGAAAGCCATTCCTTCGCCTTTGCCTCACACTGGGCTATAAGTTCTGTATTATTTTCCATAATAAACAATAGTTAGTATAATTATTTTGAAAGCAAAGATAATAATTTAAATTGAAATAAAACATTATGGGTATATTAATTTGTTATTTTTAGCATTGATTTTTGTGAAAATACTTTGAAGTTTGGCTTTTTCTTTTGATAATACAAGTAAAAAGATTAAATTTGCATCTGTAAAAATCTAAAGACATGATTCATATTACAGGTATTCTAATTGCCATATGTTCTTTTATAATAATAGGTATATTCCACCCTATTGTGATTAAAACAGAATATTATACCGGAACACGCTTTTGGTGGGTTTTTCTGGTATTAGGTATTGCAACTATAATAATAGCATTGTTTATAGCTGAAACTATATTATCTTCTATACTTGGAGTATTAGGAGCTACGATGTTATGGACAATTAAAGAGCTATTTGAACAACGTGAAAGAGTTAAAAAAGGTTGGTTCCCCAAAAATCCGAAACGTGAAAAAGAATATTAACAATGAAAACAGTTCTTATTCTTGTTGGCAAAACAATAAACAAGCATTTTATTGCTAATATAGACGACTACGTTTCACGTATAAGCCACTATATGCCATTTGAGGTTGTTACAATTCCAGAAATTAAAAATTCAAAAAATCTCACAGAACAACAGCAAAAAGAGAATGAGGGTTCACTGATATTAAACAAAATACAACAATCAGATTATGTTGTATTATTAGATGAGCATGGCGATGAGTTAAGAAGCTTAAATTTTGCAAATTGGCTTCAGAAAAAACAATCCGTAGTCCGTAGGTTAGTATTCATCATTGGTGGACCATACGGTTTTTCAAGTGATATGTATGCTAAAGCAAATGAAAAACTTTCTCTATCTAAAATGACATTCTCACACCAAATGGTCAGACTTATTTTTATTGAACAATTATATAGGGCCTGTACTATAATTAAAGGAGAACCGTATCATCATGAATAAACTGCAACAATATATATTAAGATGAGAATTACTAATATAACACTAGAACAATGAAAATCAAACTTTTTATCGTATGCACATTATTCCCAATAATGGCAGCAGCTCAATCGTTTGAGTTTGACATGACAAAACCACAACCAATCTACAATGACTCAAAAGGTTTTGGTTACGATGTATTGCCTGCACCTGGTAAAAGTGTAAAGCCATTTTACTTTTCTGTTAAAGTACCAGATGGAAATTACAAAATAACAGTTATTTTGGGTTCTAAGAAGAGAGCTGCGCAAACGGTTGTAAGAGCCGAAAGTCGTAGACTTTTCGTAGAAGACTCTGAAACAAAAAAAAGTAAATACCAAACTTATCAATTTGTCGTTAATAAACGCTCACCACGTATTAACGATCAAGAGGTAGTTAAAATTAAGCCAAGAGAAAAAAACTATCTAAATTGGGACGACAAACTTACTCTTGAATTTAATGGTAAAGCCCCTGCTGTGAAAAAGATATTAATTGAACGTGATAATGTAGCACCTACGATTTTTCTATGCGGAAATTCAACAGTAGTAGATCAAAATGAAGAACCATGGGCCAGTTGGGGGCAAATGATACCAAGATGGTTTAATGAGAATATTGCTATATCTAACCAAGCTGAAAGTGGACTCACTGCAGGTTCTTTTTTATCATCAAATCGCCTAGATAAAATTTTGTCAATGCTAAAAAGAGGAGATTATGTTATATGCGAATTTGGTCATAATGACCAAAAAGAACATCAGGCCGGTGATGGAGCGTGGTACAACTTTTCACGCAATCTTAAAATTTTTATTGATAAAGTTCGGGCTGCAGGAGGAACTATTATTTTTGTAACACCGACACAAAGGAGATTCTTTGATGAAACACATACTAAAATATTAGAAACTCACGGAGACTATCCAGCAGCAATGGTTTCTGTAGCAAAACGTGAAGGTGTACAAATAATTGATTTGCACAGTATGACACGTACATTTTTTGAGACATTAGGTTATGAAAATAGTAAAAGGGCACTAGTACATTATCCGGCAAATACATTCCCCGGACAAAAAATTGCTCTTGAAGATAACACCCATTTTAATCCATTTGGAGCATATGAAGTGGCAAAAATGGTTATTATGGGAATGAAAAAATTGAATTTGCCAATTTTACAAAATCTGCGTAGTGATTTTAAAGATTTTGATCCTTCAAGACCGGATGATTTCAAGACTTTTAAGTGGTACCCAGCTATATTAAGTGGTACAGTAAAACCAGATGGCAATTAATAAGTAAAAATAATATTTTAAGATTATATTGATGAAAAAAAATATACTAATTATTTCTGCGATTATTTGTATCGCACTATCGGCTTCAGCACAGACATGGCCTTCACAGTCTATGCAGACAAAACCAGGCTCACGTTGGTGGTGGTTAGGCTCAGCTTTAACACAAAAAGACGTATCATGGAATATGCAACAGTATTCTTTACATGGAATTGGTACTCTTGAAATAACACCTTTATATGGAGTCCAAGATAATGATAAAAATAACATATCTTTTCTTTCACCTCAATGGATGCAAATGCTTAAATACATCGAGCAAGAAGGCTTAAAAGACTCTATTGAAATAGACATGAACTGCGGTACTGGATGGCCATTTGGAGGTCCAACAGTACCTATAAATGAAGCTGCATGCAAGATGGTCTACAATGATTTGATCGTTAATGATAAAGATTGTAAGAATCTTGATATAAATATTAAAGATGAAAAAGAACGTAATTATGCTTCTTTAGAGCGAGTGATGGCATATCCAATTGAAGTTAAAAGATATAAAGGGCCAGCAGCTATTAATATTACCGAATTTTCAAAAGATGGAAAACTAAACTGGAAAGCACCTAAAAAGGGAACTTGGAGAATTATCTCTTTATATGCATCTCGTACTCTCCAGAAAGTAAAACGTGCCGCTCCTGGTGGAGAAGGATATGTTATTGACCACTTTGTTAGTCTAGCAGTAGCATATTACTTGGACAGATTTGAAAAGGCATTTGATATTAATAATGTCCCCTACCCTCATACTTTTTTTAATGACTCTTACGAAGTATACAAAGCAGATTGGACACCCACTCTATTGAAAGAATTTGAAAAACGTAGAGGCTATAAATTAGAGGATCATCTACCAGAACTTTTAGGCGATATAAAAGATGATAATAAAGTATTAAGCGATTATCGTGAAACTTTATCTGATCTGCTTATTAATAATTTTACAAGCCAGTGGACAGCATGGGCACATTCACATGGTGTAATAACACGTAATCAAGCACATGGATCACCTGCTAATTTGATAGATACTTACGCTGCAGTAGATATACCCGAAATAGAGGGATTCGGCCTCACAGATTTCGGTATTAAAGGTTTACGAAAAGATACTGGTAATACACGACCTAATTATTCAGATTTGTCTATGTTAAAGTATGCACCTAGTGCTTCACATATTACTGGAAAACAATTAACAAGTAGTGAAACCTTTACATGGCTTACTGAGCACTTTCGTACATCTTTATCTCAATGTAAACCAGATATGGATTTAATGTTTGTTGCTGGTGTAAACCATATGTTTTTCCATGGGACTTGTTATTCTCCCCAAAATGACCCTTGGCCAGGATGGAAATTCTATGCATCAATAGATATGTCACCCACAAATAGTATATGGAGAGATGCACCGTATTTTATGCAATACATTAATAGATGTCAGAGTTTCCTGCAATGGGGAGAACCTGATAATGACTTTTTGGTATATCTTCCAGTAAGAGATATGTGGAGAGAACGTAGTAAAGAGTTCTTGATGCAATTTAGTATAGAGACGATGGCTAAGAGAGCTCCTGAATTTATAAAAAGTATACTTAATCTAAATAATTTAGGATACGATTGTGACTATATTAGTGATAAATATTTGCTTTCTACGGATTATATTAATGGCATGTTACAAACTGCTGCAGGTACTAGATATAAAGGATTGATTATACCTGCTAAAATATTGCCTTCTGATGTTGAAGCTCATATTGAAAAACTGAAAATTCAAGGGGCTCATATAATATATGGATGCGATAATAAAGAAGAGTTAGAACAATCTGCACGTCCAGAAGTTATGAAAACAGAATTGGGGCTAAAGACTATAAGAAGAAGAAACGACAAAGGATACCATTATTTTATATCAAACCTAACTCCAAATGATGTAAATAGTTATGTCGATTTAGCAATCAATTTTAATTGTGCAATGTGGTTCAACCCAATTAATGGTGAACAATATGCTGCAGAAATAAATGATGGTAAAGTAAAAATTGTTTTGAAGTCTGGCGAATCATTAATATTGGAAACTTTTGATAAACCAACAAGAATAAATCTTCCAATAAGAAAGACTCAGATGACTAATCCTCGAGAAATAAACAAAGGTTGGAAATTGAGCTTTATTGAGGAACATCCAGTAGTTAATAAAACTTTCAAAATAGACTCTTTACGCACTTGGGAAACTTTGGAAGATGATAGTGTTAAAGAAACCATGGGCACTGGCGTATATACTACTACAATAAATATGTCTAAAATAGAAGCTAATAAAAATTATGCAATTGATCTCGGAGACGTTCGTGAGAGTGCAAGAGTATACATTAATGGAAATTTCATTGGTTGTGCATGGTCAGTTCCATTTATATTAAATTGCAAAAAAGCATTTAAGGCTGGAATAAATACGCTTCGAATAGAAGTTACAAACCTTCCGGCCAATCGTATAGCAGCAATGGACAGAAAAGGTATAAAATGGCGAAAATTCAATGAGATTAATTTTGTTGACATCAACTATAAAAAGACATCTTATGCAGATTGGCAACCTGTGAAAAGTGGTTTGAACGGGAAAGTAATATTATACGAACTTAAATAAATACAAGGAGGCGAACTTAAATAGTACGCCTCTTTTATTTTATTATTTGTATCAAAATTATTATTATTAGTGACTTTTATAAATAAAAAACTTGTACTAAGGTCTTGTTAAAGACAAAATGTATATCTTTGCAATACAAACAATAGCTTTTATTTATCATAGCTATATTATGCATAATCAAGAAAATAAATAACAATGGAAAAGACATGGAGATGGTTCGGTAAAAACGATAAGATAACATTACCGATGCTAAAGCAAATTGGAGTTGAAGGAATAGTAACAGCTTTACACGAAGTTCCGAATGGTGAAATATGGACACGTGAAAAAATTAAAGATTTACGCGAATATATTGAAAGTTATGGTATGCGTTGGTCTGTTGTAGAAAGTCTACCTGTATGCGAAAGTATTAAATATGCTGGAGAAGATAGAGATGAACTAATTGCTAAATATAAGATAAGTCTTAAAAATTTAAGTCTTGAAGGCATTCATACCGTATGTTACAACTTTATGCCGGTTTTAGATTGGGCTCGTACTGATCTTGAACATGAAAATGAAAACGGGACAAGTAACCTTTATTTCAGTCACTCACAGTTTGCCTATTTTGACTGTTATATATTAAAAAGGGAAAATGCAGAAAAAGATTATTCAGCTGAAATCATGGAAAAGGTGGAAAAAATGAAAGTCCAAATGACTGCTGAAGAAAATCATAAACTGGTAGACACAATTATAGTGAAGACTCAAGGATTTGTAAATGGAAATATAAAAGAAAATGATGAACATCCTGTAGAGCTTTTTCGCCAGCTGTTAAACTTATATAAGGGTGTTACAAAAAATCAGCTACGTGAAAATTTACGTTATTTCCTTTCTGAAATTATGCCGGTCTGTGACGAATTCGACATGAATATGTGTGTACATCCAGACGATCCACCATTTTCTATTCTTGGGCTACCTCGCATAGTAACTTGTGATGATGATATAAACTGGTTCTTGAATGCCGTTGATAACCCTCATAATGGACTAACTTTCTGTGCTGGTTCACTTAGTGCAGGAGCTCATAATAATGTTGTTGATTTGGCACGTAAGTATGCATCACGTACATGGTTCGTACATATGCGTTCATGTAAGGTTTTTGATAATGGTGATTTCACTGAAGCATCTCATTTAGGAGGACGTGCAGACCTTATAGAATTAGCACGTATATTTGAAAAGCAAAATCCAAAACTGCCTATGAGAGTTGATCATGGACCAACGATGTTAGGTGATGAGAATCGCGGATATAATGCTGGATATTCTTTTTTGGGAAGAATGTTTGCAATGGGACAAGTGCAAGGTATTCTTGCAACCGTAGATAGAGAATTAAATATCAATTAATTTTAATATAATATGAACGAATTGTTTAATATAAAAGATTACGTAGTTGTAATCACAGGCGGAACAGGGGTTTTAGGTCGTTGTATAGGAAAATATCTTGCATTAAACGGAGCAAAAGTTATAATCCTTGGACGAAAAGAAGAAATTGGAAAAACGATTGTTGAAAATATAAAAAAATCAGGGGGTGTGGCTGAATTTCTAAAAACTGATGTTATGGATAAAGAAATTTTGCAACAGAATTGTGATTATATCATAGAGAGATACGGTCGTATTGATACATTGCTTAATGCTGCTGGCGGTAATATGCCGGGTGCAGTTATTTCACCTGACCAAAATATTTTCGACCTTAAATCAGACGAATTTCAGAAAGTACTTAACCTAAACCTTACTGGTACTGTTTTGCCAACTCAGATTTTCCTTAAGCCTATGGTAAAACAAAATAAAGGTTCTATTATAAATTTTTCATCAATGGCTGCTTTTCGGCCGATGACTCGTGTTTGTGGATATGCTGCAGCTAAAGCTGGAATAAGTAATTTTACAGCCTTCATGGGTACCGAAGTCGCTAAAAAGTTTAGTGAAAATATACGTGTAAACGCAATTGCTCCTGGCTTTTTTATAACAGAACAAAATCGAGATCTACTCACTAATCCTGATGGAACTTATACAGAACGCGGTAATGATGTAATACGGCAAACTCCATTTGGAAGAATGGGTGAACCAGAAGAACTATGTGGCACTATACATTATTTAATGAGTGATGCCGCTAAATTTGTTACAGGAACTGTAGCTGTAGTTGATGGAGGTTTCAACGCATTTGCAATGTAATTTATTCATTATATAAAAAATATGGCTCTCAAATTACCAAGAGCCATATTTTTTGCGTAAACCTTTACGTTTCTTTTAGTGCATTTTTTTTTCAGTTATTGAATATAAATTGTACCTTTGCAATAAATAAAAATATACTGATAAAAACATATCAAAAAATGGAAAAACTTAAAGATCTTAACAAAAGAACTGCTCCTAAGAGTGTTATGCCTGAAAAGGTTATACAATTCGGCGAAGGTAATTTTCTTCGTGCGTTTGTAGACTGGATAATTTGGAATATGAATCAGAAAACTGATTTTAATGGTTCTGTGGTAGTAGTTCAACCTATTGAAAAAGGTATGGTTGACTGGTTAAATGGGCAAGATTGCCTTTATCATGTAAACCTTCAAGGACTTGACGGAGGAAAACCAGTAAACAGCCTTACACGTATTGATGTAATAAGCCGTGCCCTTAATCCATATTCACAAAATGCTGCTTTCATGGCATTAGCAGATCAGCCAGAAATTCGTTTTGTTATTTCTAACACAACAGAGGCTGGTATAGCTTTTAATCCTGAATGCAAACTAGAAGACGCTCCTGCTTCATCATATCCAGGTAAACTAACTCAGTTGCTGTATCGCCGTTACCAAACATTTAATGGTGATCCTACAAAGGGACTTATAATATTTCCATGCGAATTGATTTTCTTAAATGGTCATCATCTTAAGGACTGCATCGAAAAGTATATTGAATTATGGAAACTTCCTGAAGGTTTCAAAAAATGGTTTGAAGAATGCTGTGGTGTATACGCAACATTAGTTGACCGTATAGTTCCAGGATTTCCACGCAAAGAAATTAAAGATATACAACAAAAGATAAGCTATGCAGACAATCTAGTTGTTCAAGCAGAGATTTTCCATCTATGGGTTATTGAAGCTCCTAAAGAGATTGCAAAGGAATTTCCTGCTGACAAAGCTGGTTTACATGTATTGTTTGTACCATCAGAAGCTCCATATCATGAGAGAAAGGTAACTCTACTGAATGGGCCACACACAGTATTGAGTCCCGTTGCTTTTCTAAGCGGAATCAACATTGTAAGAGATGCATGTAAAGATCCATTTGTGGGCAAATATATACATAAAGTTCAATTTGAAGAGTTAATGGAAACTTTAAATCTACCAAAAGAAGAACTAGAAAAATTTGCCGGTGACGTACTTGAACGCTTTATGAATCCATTTGTAGATCATCAGGTTACAAGTATAATGCTAAATTCTTTCCCTAAATATCAAACACGAGATCTTCCAGGAGTAAAAACATATTTGGAACGTAAAGGAGTGCTTCCTGAAGGCTTAGTTTTTGGTTTGGCAGCTATAATAACATACTATAAAGGTGGAAAACGTGCAGACGGGACAGAAATAGTTCCTAATGATGCAGAAGATATTATGGAGCTACTCAAAAATCTATGGGCTACAGGTGATACTCAAAAAGTTACAGACGGTGTACTATCTGCAACATCTATTTGGGGTGAAGACATAAATAAAATTAAAGGACTTAACGCACTTGTGAAAAAAGACTTAGACTTGATCCAGTCTGTTGGCATGCTTGAGGCTGTGAAAACTATTCTATAATAATATTTAAATCCCTCTCATATATATGAGAGGGATTCTTTTTATTTTTTTATCCTAATAGTATTTTTATCAAGATGAATATAAAAAATACTTTGCAGTTTTATGCAGATAAATATGAGAAGGAAGAATTTTTAAAAGATGACCCAAGTTGGTTTATGCATCAGGTTGAAGGTTCTTCTAATCAAGAGATATTTGCATTTATAGCATCTTGTCTCAGCTACGGTAGTAGGAAACAATTTTTTCCTAAAATACAATTCATTATTGATAAATCCGACGGAGATGTACTAAACTGGATAAGAAATGGTTCTTTTGAGGAAGATATCCCAGATAACGAAAATTGTTATTATAGATTATACAATAATCATATTATGAATCAATTTCTTCATGCGCTTAAAGATTTAATTGAAGAATATGGAACATTAAGAGAGTATATTAAGAAAAATGCCAATGATGGATATACTGCCGTTACTGCTATAACAAATTATTTTAATAAAAAAGGTATTCAAACAATTATACCTAAAGACACTTCATCAGCATGCAAAAGAGTTTGTATGTATCTCAGATGGATGGTAAGAGATCATAGTGAAGTAGACTTAGGACTTTGGAAAGATTTAATAGATAAGCGGACTTTAATTATGCCACTTGACACGCATGTTTTACAAGAATCATGTAAACTTGGTCTGCTAAAGAGTAAAACAACTAGTATGGGCGCTGCTAAAAAACTGTCAGCAATGATGCTAGATATATTTCCTACAGATCCGCTTAAAGGAGATTTTGCATTATTTGGATATGGGGTTAACCATTAATTATTCCACATAATCCAATTTGATAACAATAACTCTAAATTTTTGATTTTTCTTATTAGTAATTACTTTCGCAATATGCCAGTCTTCTGGAAAGAAGAGAAAAAATTTAGAAACAGATGAATTATAAAATCGAGCCTTATCTGCATTATAAAAATAGTGAATCACATCAGGCTTATATTTACAACTAGGCTTACTTGTTTCATGTTCTATTATTCCAAATCCTTCAATACCGCTTACCGTATACTGTAAATCAACATGATGATAATGACTCTCACTTTGGCGTTTGTCAAGTGCTTCATTAAAGTCATCCTGAACACTCGCAATAAGATTAGTCCCTTCTATTTTATAGTTACCCTTAGGCATATTAAGCAAGTCATTTTTTGCCAACCAAGAGAAGGCAGCATTCCACTCTTGCTTATTTTTTTGGAATTGAGAATAAAACTCAACTGCATTAACGGTCTTATGAGGTGATGATGCAAAAAAACCATTACGCCAAGCACCACTTTTTACCCATTTTTTAGCCGTCTTAACAAGGGCTTTATCATTGCAAGACTTAGTATATATGCTCTTTAAGTCATTCTTTGCAGAAAGTCCTAATGAGAATAAGAAGATAAGTGATAGACATATATTTTTTTTCATGATTCAATTGTTTTAGCGATTTTTATGTTTAATGTACCATGGATGTACAAATAAGTAATATAAAAGTAAAGAAAAAACTATAAGTACTATACATGAAAATAAAAGTAAATGTATATCTTTCGCAAAAAAAGTAAAGCCTAAGAAAAGCCCAGCAGCAAGTCCAGTTTCCCAAGCCAGTATATATGTACTCTGGCTCGTCCCACGCTGACAATGCTTGCTTAGTTTTATAAAGAAGAGCAAAAATCTTGAACCGATTATACCGATACCAAATCCTACAAACAAGGGTGCCATATATGACACAATCACCTGCTTACGTGTAAGCATAAGCAATAATGCAACTCCGATAAGAATCAGTCCTGTTACTACTTCACTTTTTAGTTCAGCATTTTCAAAAACAAATTTTTGCGAAATTAATGCTATAAAAAATCCAGCCATAATCATTCCATAAAACACATAAGAAAATTGGACTGTAAACAGAAGTCCAATTACTGAAGTTGTTATAGCGAGATTTATAAACAACCAAAAGCCTTGTGGTAACAAGAATCTATCAAGACTACATATACTTATATTATTACAATCAGTTTTAAATGGAAAACGAATCATT
>Ga0172377_10006617_pt1 | contig 11926 bp, 11 predicted proteins | sample Pumphouse3metaG_FD_119749 | JGI IMG/M metagenome (GOLD analysis project Ga0172377, IMG submission 119749) | Leachate microbial communities from a municipal landfill in Southern Ontario, Canada - Pumphouse #3 metaG | ecosystem: Engineered > Solid waste > Landfill > Unclassified | place: Canada... | reverse complement strand
GCAGGTGCTTTACCCAAACAAGATTATTTGGATAAAATGGAACAAGCTGGATTCAAAGTAAAGATCCTTTCAGAGGATAAGAAAATAAGCAAGTCTCAGTACGATGGTCTACCTATTGAAAGCCTTAAGGCCGAAGCGACAAAATAAAACCCCTTCCCTTACCCACTTTATGTCAGGTGTCCTTATTCTTTAGCGGACAACTCAGCACTTTGAATGCACTTTGTCAAAACAGAATAGGCATTGATCATATCAGATTCACCGACAATGAATATCGTATCGGTATGACAGCTGACCGTCTCTTCGATATTTATCCCTGCATCGGAAAGGTTGGTTATCAAATACGCAATGACACCGCTGGTATCGACGATCTTCTCGGGCGATTTCACAGCTATCTCGACCAGGTTCTCTCTCACCTTGATGATATTGAATCTTCCGACAGTGTCAACGATACGGTCCTTCAGCATCTTGTCGGCTATGATGGTAACTGCGGATGCAGACTGAACGACCTGCATGATGGAGTTCTCATTCCACAGGTCCTTGAATAGATTGTCCATCTTATGAAGGACACTCCAATCATTCTTTGCAGTAACGATACAGGTCTTTGTCCTCATCTCTAGACGACTGTCTCTTAGGATCTTTAGGATACTTAGTTCATGATTTGTCGTTATTCCCAACTTACCGGCATATCTTCTGCAGGCTATCATGACAGCCTCTTCATTCTCTAGGTCCAGGTCCTTCATTATCATCCTTGCCAACGAAGAATAGTTGATGAGCCCTTTTGAAACACAATCCTTTACACTGGGATGTGCATCGATATATATTCTCGTCTTCTCTGCAAGACTCTCTTTCGTAGGACCTTTAGACATGTTAACAGGTAGTACTATTCAAGTATTTATGTTCTATTAAAGACAAATAGTATTAAAAAGTTTGAAAAATCAGACAGCGATGTCGCTTATGAAAGGAAGCGATTCAACATTCCGATAACGGTATCGACCTCTTTTTTGCCGATAATGAGTGGCGGTATCAAACGTACGACATCTCCATGGCACACGTTGATCAGAACACCGTTCTCACGACAGAAACTTTGGAACTCTTTTGCTTTATTAGGCATTTCGATGCCTATTATCAGACCGCATCCGCGCACGGCAGAAATCTCAGGGCTCTTGATATCCTTCACACGATTCATTATCTCTGCGCCCATCTTAGCAGAATTCTCCACTAATTTTTCTTTCTTCATTATGTCGATGGTCGCAGATATTGCAGAAGATACCAACGGGCTTCCGCCGAACGTTGTTCCATGTGTTCCCGGTGTGAAGACCTTGGATATCTCATCGGTCGAAACTATTGCTCCGACTGGTACTCCGCCGCCCAATGCTTTCGCTAACGACATGATATCGGGCACAACACCAAAATTATCGATCCCGAACCACTTGCCAGTACGTCCCATTCCTGTCTGTACCTCATCTACGATCATCAGTGAATCATAATCGCTGCAAAGATCGCGAACTGTCTTGAAAAACTCGGCAGGCGCGGTCTTAACCCCACCTTCGCCTTGTATCGGCTCAACAATGACTGCGGCCGTATCCTTATTGATCATGGATTTGATCGACTCGGATGAACCATAGTCAAAGTAATCAAAACACTTGCCAATCAACACCTGGAATGACTCCTGATACTTTACCTGGCCGGTTGCTCCCAGAGCAGCAGCAGTACGTCCGTGGAAAGAATTCAGCGCCGATAGGACCTTTCCTTTCTTTGTATAACGAACTGCAAGTTTCAATGCACCTTCGTTCGCCTCGGCACCACTGTTCACAAACAGAGTGCGATTCATTCCCTTTGGAGTGATGGAAGCCACCTTCTCCGCTGCTACAGCTTGTTCCTCCACATGATACAGATTTGAAACGTGTACCATGCGACCGACCTGCTCCTGCACTGCCTTTACCCATTCAGGATGCGCATATCCCAATGAATTTACAGCAATTCCGGCCACCATATCGAGATATTCCTTACCTTCAGTATCATACAGATATGCCCCCTTACCATGAGTAAAGCATATGTCCATACGCCCGTTATTCTGAAACAGATACTTTGATCCTGTTTCTTCTATTTCTTTGAATTTCATTTTTACCATCACTTAGTGATTATTGTTCCATGTTCCACCGATCTCATGACGTCTGATACTATGGAACGCGGATCTTTTCCGTTCACCATACGCACCTTTGCAACACCTGCATTCAAGGCGTTACGGCACGCATCAACCTTGGGGATCATTCCCCCGGAGATCACACCGTCAAAGATCAGCTTATCCACTTCTGTCAGGGTGAGCACATCTTGTTTTGACGATGGGTCCTTCATATCGAGCATAATGCCTGGAACATCTGTTATCTGGATCATTTCCCTGCACTTGATACCGGCTGCAATACCTGCAGCCATTGTATCAGCATTGATATTCAGATGTTTCATGTCCGAACTTGCACCGATTGGATATATGACAGGGGTGACACCACCCCTAAGAAGGTCCTCGATCGTACCAATATCGACAGATACTACGTCACCGACATTCTGAAGGTCCACAGTGACCTTCTCTCCGTTCTCCGTCACAATGATCGGCGCCTTCTTGACACATTCAGTGACAAAATAACCGGGAACACCTACTGCCATAACACCCGCTACCTTCAAGGATTCGACTACATCTGTATTGATCTTTTTCAACACGCTCTCGGCAACTTCCAGTGTAGCATCATCGGTGATCCTCAGACCAGCAACCTTGACGGGAGTGATTCCTTTTTTCTCAAGTTCGGCATTGATCTCTGGACCCCCGCCGTGAACTAGGACGATCTTTGCACCATCATGGATCAGACCTGCGACCTCTCCCGATAGACGATCCAGATCTGCCTTCCCGCTGATCGCATTGCCACCAAACTTGATGAGGTAGACGTCGTCTAACATTCGGTTACCTCATGTGGCATATTCCGCATTGATGCGGACGTAATCGTAAGTAAGGTCACAACCCCAACCGGTAGCAAATTCATCGCCATTGGCAAGATCTACCATGATCGTTACTTCCTTGTTGTCCATTGCCATACGGACGACCTCAACAGAACGTTCTTCCTGGAATATCGGTGCTCCAGAATCGAGGATCGGGACCTCCATGTCACCGCCCTTGATTGTCAAACGAACATCATCCAGGTTGAATTCACAACCGCTGTTACCAAGGGCCATCATTATACGTCCATAGTTTGGATCTGAACCGAATATCGCTGATTTGACCAGTGGCGAATTTATAATGGCACGGACTGCCTTGCGTGCATCTGATTTGGTCTTTGCGCCGGTGACCTGCACTTCTATCAGCTTTGTAGCGCCTTCTCCATCCAATGCGATGGTACGAGCGATCTTATTCATCACGAACTGCAAAGCTGCAACGAACTCAGGGTCCTTATCTGCACATTCAGAATTTGATTTGCCGTTCGCAAGTAAGATACAGGTATCATTGGTAGACTGATCTCCGTCGACAGATACCATGTTCATGCTATCATCGAGAATCTCTTGCCAGGTCTCACGAAATGCGGGTGACAGAGTGGCATCGGTCGTGATCAAACTCAACGTTGTTCCATGCAGTACCTTCATATGGGGTGCGATCATCCCACTGCCTTTGGAAATAGCTCCGATATATACCAGTGTACCGTCTCCCAGACGGACACGTACCGCACATTCTTTTCTGATCGTGTCTGTGGTCATCATCGCTTCGGCTAAAAGACCGTCCGCTTCACGTCCGATCTCCAGCTCGTTGGCTGCTTTGCTTATACCATATTTCACTTTGTGCATATCCATGAAACGGCCGATCAGACCTGTAGACATGACACCTACCTCTTTTGGATCAAGGTTCAATTCAGAAGCGACCGCTTCCTTCATCGTAATGGCATCTTCGAGGCCGCGGCGACCAGTGAGCGCATTGGCATTTCCGCTGTTGATCACGACCGCAGAGAGCTTAGGAGAATTCTCCCGCATCATCACCTGTACAGGTGCTGCTTTGACCGCATTCGAAGTGTATCCGACAAAAGCACTTGCCGGGACATCTGAATACAAAAGAGCAAGGTCCAATGAACGATATTTTACACCGCTATGTACGCCTGCAGCCTTGAATCCCTGAGGAGTGGTTACTCCGCCATCAATTATCTCTACCATTATCATACCCCTAGCCCAGGCGTATTGAGGCCTGAGGTTTCTTTAAGATTGAGCATCAGATTCATGCACTGAATCGCTTGACCTGAGGCCCCTTTTACTAAATTGTCGATCGCACTGAATGCCACGACCTTCTTGCCGAAGGTCTTGGGCCCTACCTGGGCATGATTCGATGCAACGACAGCACGGATCGATGGCTCATCGACCACGTGAACGAACGGTTCTTTGCCGTACTGTTTCTCGTATATCGATGATACTTCTTCCGAGGACATGTCTTTTTTAAGGTCCATGTAACATGTTGATAAAATGCCGCGTACTATCGGTAAAAGATGTGGAACGAATAAAACCTCAGGATCTTTTTCTTTTGAGAACATTCCCAATGCCATCTCGATCTCTGGTGTATGGCGATGAGTTCCCACACTGTACGGTATTATCGATTCACCACAGTATGAATGGTTCGTACGTGGCGACGGAACCATACCTGCACCGGATGTACCGCTCTTTGAATCTGCAATAAATTCTTTTTCGACAACCCCTGCTTTGAACAAAGGTGCGCAGGCAAGGATCGTTGCGGTAGCGTAACAGCCAGGATTCGCAACGATATCTGCACCCTTTAATTTATCACGGAAAAGTTCAGGTAACCCGTATACTGCCTTCTTCAGATTTTCTGTGTCCGTATGTTTATGACCATACCACTTCTCATACACGGATGTGTCCTGTAGACGATAATCTCCCGATAGGTCGATACACTTGACACCTTTATCCATGAACATCGGTATCTCAGACATTGCAACACCGTGCGGTGTGGCAACAAACACAATGTCAACATCTTTGTCAATGGCCTCTGTAAATTCCAGATCGACATATCCTTTGAGATATGTATGTACATCAGACACTTTTTTCCCGGCATTCTGACGGGATGTCATCGCAGCAATTTCAACATCAGGATGTGCGCACAGTAAACGAGCTAACTCGCCTCCCGTATATCCCGTACCTCCGATAATACCGGCTTTCTTCATTTATATATCACTCAGTGGTGGTTACTTTAAGGAAAGACAGTAGTTTTCAATGGATTAAAAAAGGTATTGTTGATTTTCGAACACAAAGTGTCGGATATATTCCAAATGACACTATTTTGAAGTGAGAGAAACATTGTAGTGGTTGAAGAAACAGATTTTTATTTTTCTGATTTTTGCGCTTACTGGATAACAAAATTTGCCTTGAAATATAATTTTTTCTACAAAGAGGAGTCTTGAAATATACACCTCCCCGATTATCCTCACCTTATTTTGAACATTATTGTCATATGCAACCATTTAAAAATATGCGCAGTAATATGCGCCCGATAACATGACTGAGAAATCAACCGCAAAAAGGGACAAGATCGTCCTCGCCTATTCTGGCGGACTTGATACGTCTGTTTCCATCAAATGGCTTCAGGACAACTACAACCTCGATGTAATCGCCGTTGGTATCAACATCGGGCAACCTCCGAGCAAAGATGATATCGTCGCACGTGCATTAAGGAACGGAGCCCTCAAGGCAGAATTTATAGATGCAAAAAAGGAATTTGTAGAGGAATACATCTGGCCTTCACTTAAAGCGAATGCAATGTATCAAAACGTCTATCCTCTCAGCACCGCGATCGCAAGACCTTTGATCGTTAAGATCCTCGTAGATGTTGCACACCGCGAAGGTGCAAAATACATTGCACACGGATGCACTGCAAAAGGGAACGATCAGGTACGTTTCGATGTAGGTATCGTTTCTCTCGACCCAAAAATGGGCATCATCGGACCCATGAGAGAATGGGTAATGACACGTGAACAGGAGATCGATTACGCCAAGAAGAACGGTATCGAGATCACTGTGAAGAAGGAAAGTCCTTACTCTACCGATGAGAACCTCTGGGGAAGAAGCTGTGAATGCGGTATTCTTGAGGATGCATGGGAAGAACCCCCGGAAGATGCATGGGGATGGACCGCTAATCCCAAGGATGCACCCGATGATGCAGAATACCTTGAGGTCATGTTCGAGAAAGGTATCCCTGTCGGATACAACGGTAAAAAGGTCGCAGGCGTAAAGCTCATTGAAGATCTGAACAAGATCGCGTGTAAACACGGTGTCGGCCGTATAGACCATGTTGAAGACCGTTTGGTCGGTATCAAAAGTAGAGAGACGTATGAATGTCCGGCCGCGACCATTCTTATTACAGCACACAAGGCAATTGAGTTCCTTACACTCCAGAAAGATGTTCTTGAATACAAGAAAGGTGTCGAGCAGAAGTTCTCAGAACTTGCATACAATGGTCTGTGGTTCGGCGTGCTCCACGACTCCATTGATGCTTTCGTCGACAAAACCCAGGAATATGTCACTGGTGTCGTCCGCATGAAACTGTTCAAGGGATCGGTTACCGTAGTAGGAAGAAAATCACCGTATTCACTGTACGATGAGGGACTTGCCACATATGCTAAAGGCGATGAATTCGACCACAAATCCGCACTTGGATTCATATATTGCTGGGGACTTCCTAACAAGACGACCGCAAAGGCCCATAAGAAGAACTGATAGCATGACCCAACAGGCACTTTGGTCCGGAAGATTCGATGAGGGTATGGACGACTCCACACTAGCATTCACATCATCATTGGACGTGGATGTTGCATTGGCATTCTATGATGTCATGGGCTCACTGGCCCATGTGAAAATGTTAAAAAAATGTGATATCCTATCAAAAGATGATGCAGACAAGATAATCGATGGCCTCAGGACCATTGCTGCCGAAATGGAAAATAATGAATTTGACATAGACATGTCTTTGGAAGATATTCATACAAATATAGAATTCCAATTGACCGAAAAGATCGGCCCTGTAGGCGGAAAACTTCACACTGGAAGAAGCCGTAACGACCAAGTCGCAACAGACTTCAAAATGTACCTAAGAGATGCTGCCATAGAATCCGTCATCGCAATTGACGGTCTGATCGATGCCTTGATCAAGATTGCACAAGAGCACGGAAATACGATCGTTCCAGGATTTACGCACATGCAACATGCACAACCTGTCACGATCGCACAGCACGCACTCGCACATGCGTTCAGACTTGGCCGTGACGCAGATCGTTTCCTTGATGCATTCAATAGGATGAACAAATGTCCGTTGGGCGCAGCAGCGCTCGCAGGTACCACATACCCTATCGACAGAGAAATGACCGCAATGGCCCTTGGTTTTACAAGACCCACAGAAAATTCCATGGATTCGGTAAGCGACAGGGACTTTGTTGCCGAATTTGCATTCTGTGCCTCACTTACATCGATCCATCTGTCCTCTATGGCCGAGGAACTTGTGTTATGGTCCTCACAGGAGTTCAAATTCATCGATATGGATGATAGATTCACAACGGGATCATCGATCATGCCTCAAAAAAAGAATCCTGATATCACAGAACTTATCAGAGGTAAGACCGGAGCAGTCACTGGTAGTCTGATCTCCGTGCTAATGATGATGAAGGGCCTTCCGCTCTCTTACAACCGGGACCTTCAAGAGGACAAGGCACCTGTGATGAGTTCTATCGATACGATCACGATCTGCGCGTCAATGATGACGATGGTCGTCTCTACGATGAAATTCAACAAAAACAGAATGCTATCTGCAGTCACCGAGGGATACATAAACGCAACTGATCTTGCGGATTACCTTGTATCAAAAGGCATTCCTTTCCGCGAAGCTCATGGTGTTGTTGGCACAACTGTAAGGTACTGTATTGAAAACAACAAAAAACTCGAAGACCTTACGATAGAAGAGCTCAAGAAATTCTCCGAACTCATTGACAAAGATGTCTACGATGTACTGCCTATTGAAAAATGCGTTGAAAGACGCAACTCTCTCGGAGGAACATCATCAATATCGACTGACGTACAGATCATCGAAGCGATCAGAGAACTGATGACAAGAGAAGATACTGTCCGTCAGGAATCCGAATTGATCGAAAGATGCTGGAGCGAACTTCTTCAATAAACATCTCTTTCACAAATACAGATAATCTTGTACTTGTAGATACAAAAAACGAAACAACAGAGATTAAAAGCAGTAAGATAGGATCAAATGAAAATATTTGTACGCTCTTATGCACTGCATTATTTTCACTTACTCTGCTGCCCTTATTGATCCAATCATCGATATTTTCTAAATCGACATTTGCTGACAAGATATTCACTGTGACAGAGATGATATTAATTTTTACAGGCGTATTCTACGCAGTCTCGAAAAAAAAAGAAATCTCCAAGCAACAGCATTACTGTGTTCTGTAACTTAATGCGTTATGACAGTTGTGACGAACTTTTTATTTGAGATCACTCAAAAGAAACATTGTCGTCTTTGGTTACTTCGAACTTGACCTTAGCCGTTGTGAGCATGTCGCTGATAGTGTCACCGATGCGTTTAACGTCATTGGGCTTACCAGTCATGGTCTTGACATAGAATTCTTTCCTGTCCATTGGGAATATGAGTCTATACTTACCTTTCCTGTTATATCCCTCAGGCTTTCTGTTCTTCTCAAGGTCGGACATGTTCAATTCAATAAACATTTCGCGACTCTCTTCATCCTCTGCCGTCTGAAAATGCTCATTCTCTGATAAAATAAGCTTTAGTATGTCTGGAAACACCGGCACAATATCCTTATAATCAGACTTTCCCTTGAGAACGAAGTGGTAACTGCTAGACTTCATTGCGTTCCCCATTCAAAAGCGATTATTTAATCATATCCGCGATGTGAGGGTTTAAATATAAAACATCGATGAAGAAGCAATGAGATGCGCTCTTTCTATTGCGGGTTCTGATTCCATCGGCGGCGCTGGTATTCAAGCTGATGTAAAGGCCATGGGATCTTTAGGAGTGCATGCTTGCGTAGTGATCACGGCTGTAACGGCACAGAACACGCAAGCTGTCGAACGCATCTATCCTATGCCCGTTGACATGATTCAGGACCAATTGGGTGCCATTCTGAAAGATGCTGACATCAAAGCAATAAAAACAGGAATGCTGTATAGCCCTGAAATTGTTGAAGTCGTCGCAGATGTCCTTGAGGATCACGACATGCCACTTATCATTGACCCAGTCATGATTTCTGGTGTTGGGGACTCACTTGCAACGTCCAATCTTGCCAAATCCATTAAAAGAGACCTTATGCCTCTTTGCGAACTCATTACTCCAAATAGATATGAGGCTGAGACACTCGCAAAAATGGAGATCAACGATGAAGACGATGCAAAACTCGCATGTGAACTGATCGGCAAAGAGGGTTCGTCGGTCCTTCTTAAAGGCGGGCATATGAATGGAAAGACTGTCATAGATTATCTTTACCTTTCATCGGAATTCACAAAACTTGAACGTCCTCGTCTTGAAAGAGCTGGACACGGTGGAGGGTGCACATTATCTGCATACATCACTGCACATATGGCTAAAGGTATGGATATCATGAACTCTGTTTTGAGATCTAGAGATCTCATACAGGAGTCAATTGCTTCCATGTACGTGATTGGAAAAGGTGACAAATGCGTTAATCCTATGGTCAAAATGCAAGACGACACCCCTAAATTTCACATATTAGATGAGATTGATGCTGCAGCAGATACTCTCATCAATATGATTCCTAGCTCATGGGTACCTGCCGCCGGAATGAATATAGCCTACTCATTGCCCAGCCCCGCGGGTCCAGAGGATATCGCTGCCATAGACGGAAGAATTACTTTCCACAATGGAAGTGTCAGAAAGAATGGAAAAGCAAAGTTTGGCGCTGCAGAACATACATCATATCTTCTGCTCTCTGTGATCAAATTCGATCCTGAGATAAGAGCTTCGATCAACCTTGAATACTCTGAAGAGCTGATCGATGTTCTAGAAGAGGTCGGCTTTAGTATTGAGACATTCGACCGTAAAAAACATAAGGACGACAGACTTGGAGAGATTACCACTCACACAATAAAAGCAGCAGGAAAAGTACCTGATGTCTTCCTTGACAAAGGAACGAGTAAAAAAGAAATGATGATCAGAATAATGGGAAAAACGCCAAAAGATCTTCTCCAAAAACTTGAACTCATCCTATAATTCCCAAGCAAGAATGTCCTGGCACTATACCTAACTTTTTAAAAACATAACATCCAACTTTTATCCTGCCTTTTTTCATATTGAATATTGCTCCCAGCAAATCAAATTATTTATGAAAGAAAGATGCCGATAAAAATTACAGATCCCGATAGCATGCCTATCGGGATTTAAGTTTATGATTAATCATCAGACTCAACGTAACCAACAAAGACTATGGTGAAATAGAGTTTTTCTCCAATCTTCTCTGCCGTTGTCTTGTATGTAATGTCATCACCAAGCATGTTGGTAACGTACACTTTCGTATTGTCAACGATGATCTGCACCATTTCAATTTCGCCAGTCAAACTCCCTACGATGGGCACGACTTTCTCGTCATTGAAAACGTATTCGAATTCAATCGTTCCAGAGGTGATACCTGTTACCTTCACGGAAACAACATCATTCATCTCATATGTCTCGCCCACTACTGGAACATAGGTAAAAGTGACCGTCCCATCTGTATTGGAGTACACATTGGCATTCCATCCATATGGAGACACCATACTGCTAGTAACACTTGAAACTCCGAAGAATGTCTTGAAATCGGTAAGTTGCATGGTACAACTCACTGCTACACTTCCATCCGTCATTGCAATCGTCTTCACCTGTGTTTCTGTGAGCACGCCATACGCATCAGCTGCTGGAATGGCAACCTCGATCACGTCTCCGGGAACGTGTCCGATAAGCGCATCCTCGAACATTGAAAGATACGTACCTTTACCGATAGTGAAACTAACGGTCGAATAACTTGTCTTGGAATAAGCCCAGCTCTTTACATATTCGCCATTATTTCCAACGTTTGATAGCGTAGTATCGAAGACTACTGCGCCATCTTCATCGTAATAGCAATAAAAGCTCCCAGTGTAGTTTACAATGACCTCACTGCCATACTCAGCAGGGGCCCCAGTAGCTGAAGAGATGTATTTGTCGTTAACCGTAGATGCGATGACACATACGGAAGCGATAAGTAGTACGGCCATACACACTGCAAGGATCGGGTCCATTTTAGAGACCTTGACGCCAGCACGTACTCTCTTCTCTGCCCTGGCTTCTTTCTCAGGTTCCTCATTTTTGGTCTTTTTATCTTTGCCGCTCTTCTTAGAATCCGTCTCTTGAAGCTCGGCCTCGATATCTGCTGCTTCCTCTTCGAGGATCGCTTCCTCTTCAGATTCCACATCGACCTTCTCTGATTTCTTCGATTTACCGGACATTTTAACTAGGTGAGCAATCACTGGACCTTATAAAAAGCTATCTTAGTCTAGCGACGCGTAAGTCCCACGCGCACGCGCACTTGCGCGTCGAGATTCCCTTTCCAAAGCTGAGTGGATGATTTGACTCGAAATCTACCGACTCAGAGTTTTCACACACCTCCTTTTTCATATAAAGCTATTAATCTGCATCTCCCATCTAGAGAGCATGACGACTTCAGTCGCAAAAATGATGACAAAAGTCAGAAAGACCAAACCTCTGGTACATCACATAACCAATTACGTTACTGTGAATGATTGCGCCAACATTACTATCTGTGCTGGCGGCGCACCTGTAATGTCAGATGCAGCAAAAGACATACCTGAGATGGTCAGACTCGCTTCCGCACTT
>Ga0172377_10006616_pt1 | contig 11927 bp, 11 predicted proteins | sample Pumphouse3metaG_FD_119749 | JGI IMG/M metagenome (GOLD analysis project Ga0172377, IMG submission 119749) | Leachate microbial communities from a municipal landfill in Southern Ontario, Canada - Pumphouse #3 metaG | ecosystem: Engineered > Solid waste > Landfill > Unclassified | place: Canada... | reverse complement strand
TTATTCTACATATTTTCAGAAAAAACGCCAGAACTTTTTTCTGATATGTTCAAAAGAGGAGAAATAGCAATATTTTCCGTTTTTATCATTGCTATCTCCTTTGCTTTTTTTTCTAAAAAAAACCTTAAAAGTTTTACTGTTTGAGGCAAAATAACAATTGAATTTTTGGAGCATTTTTTATCAACGAGCCCTTTTCCCGGAAGAAAAAAGGATTCCTCTTGATTAATCTTTCTTTGACATAAACAGCATTTTTCAAGCTCCGGCTTATATCCTAAAAGAGAAGCAAGATTAAAAAAGAAATAATAGGGAAGCAGAATATAATTTTTTGCGTTTTCGTTTTCAATAAGCGTTTCTTCCAAAAGATTCCAAACGCCTTTGTCTTTTTCTTCTTCTTTTATTAAGTTGTTTATATCCTCCCTTATTTTTTCAGACGACCTGAATCTTTCAATTTCTTTTTTTGATTTTGAAAAACTCAGAAGAACGGCAGTATCAACAAGCGTTCTTCTTTTGCTTGTCTCTATAAATTCTATATGAAGAAGGCCCAAATTTTCAACATTTTCTTTGAGCTTTGAGTTAATTTTTCTTATCCCTTTGGCAAAAACGCTTATTTTCCCAAAATCTTCGGTATAGAAAGTTATAACCCTGTTTGCTTCTCCTTTGTTTTTCCTGTTCAAAACAAATGCTCTTGTTTTTTGCCTTAAGGTCATACCTTCTTTATCCCGATAAAGTAGGATCTGCCGTCTATCTTTATTTCCGCTTTTTTATCTTCTTTTATTTCTTGCACTATTTTTAACTCTCTTGCTTTTGTTTCCTTCTTGAATTTCTCCTTATTTGAAATATCAAGAGAAGAAGAAACGTCAATTTCATCTTTAGGAGTAAAGCCATGCTTTTTTCTTAAAAGATTTACGTTTCTTATAAGTTCCCTGTCTATTCCTTCTTTTTTTAATTCTTCTGTTATTTCCAAGGAAAGCTTTACCTCTTCGTCCATGTCTTCAAAAAGAACTTCTTTTACGTTAACTTCTTCTTTTATTAAATTTACAAGTTCTTTTTCATCTATCTTTTTATTTTTTATCTTAAGAAAACCCAATGGCTGCCTTACTTTTATCTTGGCATCTGCCCTCAAAGAAAGAGCAATCCCAACTACTTTTCTTACATAATCCATTTTTTCTTCAAGCTCAAGATCTATCTCCTTTTGCTCATAAAAGGGCCATTTTAACAAATGCACTGAAATGGGCATATCTTTCGCTTTAATTTGAGAATAGATATTTTCCGCAAGAAAAGGGGCAATTGGTGAAATAAGCTTTGTTAAATTAAGGAGAATATAGAAAAGGGTTTCTCTTCCTTCCTTTTCTTCTTGAATCCTTTTTCTTGATCTTCTTACATACCAAAGCGAAAGGTCGTTTATAAAGAAATTCTCTATAGAAAGAGTTGCCGTCATTGCGTCATATTTGTCAAAGCTCTCTTGCGTCTTTTTTAAAAGGTTTTGAAATCTGGAGATAATCCATTTATCAAGGATATTTTTAGAAGAAGGAAAATACGTTTCAAAATAACTTTCAAAGTCCTTTTTATCCGCATATGTAGTAAAAAAAGAAAGAACATTAAAAAGAGTCAGAAGCTTTCTTTTTATTTCTTCTGCATAAACAAATCCGAACTTTAGATTATTTGCCGGATTCTGCCTTGCATACATCCACCTCATCGGGTCAGCTCCTATTTTCTCTATTGCTTCATTTAGCCAAATAGCATTCCCTTTTGATTTATGCATTTCTTCTCCCTTTTCGTCTTTAACAAGAGCAAATCCGAAAATAGTTCTTACCGGCTGTTTATCTTCAAGAACAACGCTCATTACGATTATAGAATAAAACCAATTTTTAAACTGACCAGGGAACGATTCGCAAACAAGATCTGCGGGAAACCATTTTTCCCATTCGCTTTTATCTTTGAAATACCCCATTGTGGAAAAAGGAACAATTCCGGCATCGAGCCAAGGATTGCCAACATCAATAATTCTCGACATTTTTCCTTTGCAAGATTTACACTCAAGCTTAATATTATCAACAAAAGGCCTGTGAGGAGTTTTCCCTTCAAATTGGTCCCAATTCTCAATCGCCCTTTCTTTAAGTTCTTCTTTGGAACCGATAACTTCAAATTCCTTGCACTTCTCGCATTCAAATATAGGAAGAGCAAGACCCCAATATCTTTTTTTTGAAATAAGCCAGTCCTTCATGTTCATAAGCCAATCAACTTCCCTTTCAAGTCCAAAGGACGGAATCCAGTTTATCTTCTTTGCCGCTTCAATTAAAGAACCCCTGATTTTATCCATTGATATATACCATTCATCAACAAGGCGGAAAATGAGTTCGGACTTGCATCTCCAGCAAACAGGATACCTGTGTTTATAATCCTCTATTTTATAAATAAAGTTTTTCTTTTCTAAATTTTCAAAAACCGATTCATTCGCTTCTGTAGCCAATTTCCCTTCAAGAAAACCAAAACCTTCTTTATATCTGCTTTCATCATTTAACGGATTTACAACAGAAAGATTAAGTTCTTTGCCTAAGGCATAATCCTCTTCTCCGCAACCGGTAGCAATATGAACTATTCCCGTTCCTTCGTCTTCCGTTACTTCTTTCCATAATACAATTCTATGGTCGTCTTCTTTTAATTCTACTCCAGAGAGCTCGTCAAAAATTCCTTTATATCTCTGACCTTCAATCTCCTTCCCCTTGAATTCTCTTATTGTTTTTCCTTCAACAAGAGATATTTTGCTTTTAGCAAGAATAAACGTTTCTTTTTCTTTTTCAATTTCAACATAATCAATATCCGGATTTACCGCCAAAGAAACATTGGCCGGCAAAGTCCAAGGAGTAGTTGTCCAAACAAGGAAAAAAACATTTTCTTTATTTAAAAGAGGTATTTTCAAAAATACAGATTTATGGGTTATTTCCTTGTATTCCTCAACTGAAATCTCATGCTGAGAGATAGCGGTTCCGCAATTATGAACAACAAACCCATTTGCAATAAAACTATGCAAGGGATTTACACTAAAATCAAAAACATTTCTTTTACCATGTTTTTTAATCTCTTCAACCGTTTCCCAAATAAATTGGTTTTTGTGATTATCTGTCGCTTTTTTAAACCACTTATTAAAATCTGGAAAATTATTTACTTTAATATTACATAATTTTGTTTGCAATATTTCCTCCACTTTTCTTTTTGATAAAAACAGTTTTTTTGAAATTTCTTTATCGACCATTCCTTTCCTTTTTAATTTGAAAACTTTTTTATACTCCTCAATTTTTTTCTTTTTTAGTTTATCTCTTATCTCTAAATATTCCTGCGCATATCTTGCCATTTCTTCTCTTTCTTTTGAATAACGATATCCTATAAATTTACAAAAATTAAGTAAATTATCAAAAGATTGCGAGAATACAGCATCAAATCTTACCGATTTACTATTGTTACTTCTAATTATAGCGTCTCTACATCTTATATTTTGTATTTTAACATTAAATTCTTTAAGAAGATTTGAAATTCCATTTATAAAATTATGTCCACTTTTAGATAATTTTTCATTTTTATAAAGAGAAAAGACCAATGCATCAAATTTACCCCTGTTGATCTTTATTTTAGTTAATTCACTTCCAAAATAAGCCGCTAAAAACTCTCTCTTAATATGTTTTGGCGCTTTTAAAAGCCACTTTGGAACATTATAATCATACTCACTCTTTTTTCCTATTGGGGCGCCTAATGTTAATAGTAAAACAGCCAAGCTTGTAGAATGAACTCTAAATTCAGTGCTATATCCCCGTATGATTCTATCTTTTAATTTTGAAGTGACCAACCTTTTGCAAGTAGATGTATGATTAAATCCTAATTTATCTAAATCTTTTTTTATTTCATTTAAATCTTCTTCATTTCCAGTAAATCCAACACTAAAATTTTTTCTTTTTCCGGAACCTAGAACTAAAAAACCATCTCCAAAAATATGACCCAATAATCTTGCAATAATTGGTAATTTTTCATTTTTTGTCGTAAGAAATAAAAGATTTTTATTTCTTAATTCTCTAATAACATACTCTAATGTGCAATTTTTATTTTTAATATTACCTGCATAACAAATAGCATTAAAAGAAGTATTTACTCTTTGCTTTAATAATATCTCGTTTTGAACTTGCCTTATTGTATAATTTTGGGCTCTGAGAGATTGAATTTTTTCATCTAAGTTCCATTTGTCAAGCGTAATTAAATCACGATAATTGGAAATTTTATCGCTAATTATTTTTTTTCCCCTTTTTAATTCAAGCTCTGTCACAATATTTTTTAAAACTTTCTCGTCAAGAATTTTTTGTTCTTTTACAGAGTTATCTTCGATAACTTCAGAATGAGGATAAACTGCGATCTTTTCATTTGCATTAATTTCAGAAAGAACTACCCAACCCTTTCCCTTAACCCAAAATGGATGATCTGCTGTTGCCAATATTGATCGTCCAGTTTCAAGTGTAGTTAATTTAAATACCAACTCTTTAGGATTAGAAATATATTCGACAATTGGCGCCGCAGTTATTTCATTTTTTTTATCTGCAAAACCAACGACTTTATTTTCTTTCCAAGAATTACTTAATTCTTTTATATTTTTAGATATTCCATTATCTAATAATATCTTTGAATCTCCATCTAAGCATCTCGGACACCAAGGGACAACATCTTTTCCTTTATAAAGGAGGCCTTTTTGATGGCATTTTTTAAGAAAACCCCATATAGCGTAATTGTTCTCTTCTGACATCGTATAGTAAGAATTTTCCCAATCCATAAACTGCCCCAACCGTATTGATTGCTTTGTCTGTATTTCAGAGTATTTTTTAACCCTCTCTTTGCATTTTTGGACAAAATTGTCTATGCCTAATGCTTCAATATCTTTTTTATTTTTAAACCCAAGTTCTTTTTCAACTTCAACTTCAACCCATAATCCCTGGCAGTCAAAACCGTTTTGAAATCTCTGTTCAAATCCCCTTAGGGCTTTGTATCTTTGAAAAAGATCTTTATACGTCCTTCCCCAAGCGTGGTGAACGCCCATTGGATTGTTGGCCGTAATCGGACCATCTAAAAAAGACCATTTTTCATTGCCTTTATTTTTTTCCCTTATTTTGTCAAAAACTTTGTTTTCTTCCCAAAATTTTAGTATTTCCTCTTCTTTTTTTGAAAAATCATCATCCATATTTTTTATTTCCGCCATAATTCTAACAAAGAACTGAAAAGAAATCAATTATTTCTTTTAAAAGATTCTCCGTGTCCGGGATATATTTCCATTCCCTTTTTTATCATCTTAAATAATCTCTCAAGAGAATATTCCAATTCTTTTTCCGATCCTCCGGGAAGATCAACTCTTCCAACGCCGTCTTTAAACAAAGTATCGCCTGTAAAAATAAAATTATTTCCAATAAGGCAAATACTCTCTTTGGCATGGCCGGGGGTTTCAATAATTTTTAAAACAACTTCTCCTATTTTTATTTCATCTCCTTCTTTCAGATTTTCCAAAACTTTTGCTGTTGTTTCTCTTTTTATCTTTTCATTCCCTAAAATATGGTCAAAATGCTTATGGGTATTAACAATATATTTTACAAACACCTTATATTTTTTTATCTCCTCCAATATCCTTTCCGGCTCTCCTCCAGGGTCTATCACAAGAAGCTCTCCTTTTGAATAAAGAAGATAGCAGTTGGTAAAAAGCTCTCCTACAACTAAGCGTTTAATTTCCATCAGATTCCAAGTTTTTAATTTCAAAAACTTTGATTTTTGAAGAAAAACCGGAAAGAAGAACAACACTTGAGACAGGAATATTAAAATATTCAGACAGTTTTTTAATTATCGCCCTGTTTGCTTTTCCCTGCAGAGGCGGTTCCTTTACCGCTATAAGAAAAGTGGAGTTCTCAATTTTCTCAATTTTTTCTTCTTTTGAATTTGGTTTTGCTTTTACAAGAATTCTCATTTTTTACGTCTTTTATGCTGTTATAATATCAAAAAAGAAGGAAATTGGCAAAATAAAAACCGCCAAAAAGCGATTTAATCTAAAAAGATGAGAGGCCTTCATGATGAAGGCCTTTTTGGGGTGGGATGTATATACTTCTAAATGAGCTACCGTCAGTATAGCAAATGATAAAATCTTGTCAAGGCCCATGTTCCCTGTTAGTATAAGAATAATGAAAATATTCTCAGAAAATAGAAAAGCTAGGTTTAATTATTCTATTCTTGAAACCTTTGAAGCAGGAATGGTTTTAACCGGAAGAGAAGTTAAATCAATAAGAGGAGGAAGAATTAACCTTCTCGGTTCTTATGTTGTCTTAAGAAATAAAGAGGCCTTCCTTATTTCGGCCGATATTCCCCCTTACCAGCCGGAAAATGCCCTTTTAAACTACAATCCAAAAAGAGAAAGAAAACTGCTTTTGAACAAGAAAGAAATCAATCAGCTTATAGGAAAAACGAAAGAAAAGGGCTTGACTTTAGTGCCTTTAAAGGTTTATACTAAGGGCGCCCTGATAAAGCTCCAGTTCGGAGTGGCAAAAGGGAAAAAAAAGAAAGATAAGAGAGAGTTCATCAAAAAAAGAGATATAGAGAGAGAAATAGGGAAAAAACTGAAAAGGTAAAGGGGACGAACGTTTTGACAAAGATTCTTATCTTAAATAGCGCAGCCTAGAATTAAGGACTAGTAAAAAACCTTAAAAAATAATAAGTGCTAACTTATTTCAAAAACAACCCGCGCTAGCATACGCCTAGCGCCATCCTTTCCGATGACTTCCGATAAGCGGAAAAAGGGTGTCATATAATCGGGATGAGACGGCTTTTCTCCTCTTTGGAGCCGTCAAAAGCAAAAAGAGGATAGGGGCTAAAGAATTTTGTTTGTTTCTATCTTTGCACCCCAAAACAAAAAACAAAACAAGCTGTAGTGCTGTTTAAGTAAAATTTTTGGACGAGGGTTCAATCCCTCCGTCTCCACCAATTAAGTGAATAAAAACTTGAGTATTCAAAAAACACCAATAAACCATCAAATAAGGGCAAAAGAAGTCAGAGTCATAAAAGAAGACGGGACCCAGCTTGGAGTAATGGCTCTTGGAGAAGCCATAAAAATAGCAAGAGAAAGCAATCTTGACCTTATTCAAGTTACAGACAAAGTCCTTCCGCCCGTTTGTAAAATAACCGATTACGGAAAATATCTTTACGAGCAAAAAAAGAAAGAAAAATCTGCAAAAGCAAAAACTAGCGAAATTAAGGGAATAAGGCTGAGCTTTGGAATATCCGACCATGATTTAAGAATAAGAGCCAATGCCGCAAAAAAATTCCTAGAGAAAGGAGATAAGATACGAATAGAAATGAGGCTTAAAGGAAGACAAAAAGGACTAACTGACTTTGCCAAAGAAAAAGCCGGAAAATTTATTGAAATTTTAAAAGAATTAACGCCAATAAAAATAGAAAGAGAGATTAAAATAGAGCCAAGAGGAATTACTTCTGTTATCTCTTCAGAACCAAAAAAAAATGAAGCCAAAAACTAGAAAATCAATATCAAAAAGGTTTAAAATAACAGGCACTGGAAAGGTCTTAAGAAGAGCCGCCGGACAAGATCACAACAGAGCTAAAAAAACAGGGAAAGCAATCAGAAAAAAAAGAAAATGGGTTACTGTTTCCGTTCCCGAAGCAAAAAAAATTAAAAAAATAATAAAATACTAAAATGGCAAGAGTAAAAAGGGGAAAAACAGCAAACAAAAGAAGAAAGAATACCTTAAAGCACACTAAGGGTTTTAAGTGGGGAAGAAAATCAAAATTTAAGCAAGCCAAAGAAGCCCTTCTGCACGCCTTTGTCTATTCATACAGAGATAGAAGGAATAAAAAAAGAGACATGAGATCCCTTTGGCAGATAAAGATTAACGCCGCTTGCAAAAAAAACGACCTTTCTTACAGTAAATTTATCCACGCTTTAAAAGAGAATAAAATAGAACTGGACAGAAAAGTACTTGCCGATATTGCCCAAAATAATCCTGAAATTTTCAAGAAAGTTCTTGAGAAAGTAAAATAGAAACATATTCACATATTTTAAAAAACGCCCCTTTATCAATGGGCGTTTTTTAAATACTCTATTTGCTATTTTCGCTTATAAAAGAAACTAGCTCTTTTTTCTTTTCTTCTAAAAGTTCCTCTGAATCGGCCTCTATTGTAAGGCGCAAAAGAGGCTCGGTTTGAGAAGCTCTCACATTAAACCAAAAAGAGTCATATTCAACAGTTACTCCGTCAAGATAATCCTGCTTTCCGTCAAAATACCTCTCCTTTATTTTCTCTAAAATCTCTTCTTTGTTTTGGACCTTGAAGTTAATTTCCGATGATTTGGCATAGAGAGTAAATTCTTTTACAATTTCTGAAACAGGCATATTTTTTTCAGAGCAAAGAGAAAGAAGGATTAAATAAGCCATTACCCCTGAATCAAGATAAAAATTATCCCTAAAGCAATAATGCCCCGAAAGCTCTCCTCCCATTATTCCCCTTTCTTTTAATATCCCTTCTCTGACATTAATAAAACCGACAGCCGTTCTTATTGGAATCCCTTTCCATTTTGAAATAAGCTCGGGAACGGCTTTTGAGCAAATAAGATTGTATGAAACAGCAAAACCGGGCTCTTTTTCAAGAAGAAACTTTGCAAGAAGAAGAAGCGAAACGTCGGCACTTATAAAATTGCCTTTTTCGTCAAGCATAAAAATCCTGTCCCCGTCCCCGTCAAACATAAAACCGACATTTGCCTTTTCCTCTTTTATCTTTTCTTTTATTTTTTTATTAGCACCCTCAAAAAGAGGATTCGGACTTCTTGAAGGAAAATTTCCGTTTGGTTCAAAGTTCATCGGAATCAAAGAAATAGGAATTCTTTTTGAAACTTTGGAAATAATATCTCCCATTGCCCCATTGCCAATGTCAATTACAACTTTTAGCGGCTTTATTTTTTTTGGCTCAATAAAAGAAAAAATATGGCTTAAAAAATCTTCTTCAAATTCAATTTCTTCAATTTTTCCTTCTTCATTTTCTTCAAATGGCATTTCCTGTTTGAAAAACTCTGAAATATCGCTACCTCTGACAATTGAAATATCATTATCTTTATTAAGAATCATCTTAAAGCCGTTATATTCTTTCGGATTATGGCTTGCCGTAATCATTATTCCAGCGTCATATTTGTAATTGCCAACTGCAAAATAAAGGCATTCCGTAGGGGCAAGTTTTAGCGAATAAACATTTACTCCTTTTTTTATTAGTCCCTTTACAAGGGCTTTATAGAGAGTAACGGAAGAAAGGCGGGCGTCATAAGCGACAGCTATGCTTTTTGCTTTTGAAAAAGAAGCAAAAACCAGCCCTAGTTTATAGGCAAAATCAGCATCAAAATCCTCTTCAAAAATACCCCTTATATCGTATGATTTAAAAATAGATGGGTTGACTAACATCGTTTTTTATTATAACATAAAGAACAATTATGAAAAGATATGAATTGACATTTTTAATAGCCCCCGAAACATCGGAAGAAGAAAGGGAGGGTTATTTTCAAAAAATAAGCGAGTTTATAACAAAAGAAGACGGAACGATTGAAGAAATAAAAAAACCGATAAGAAAAAGAATGGGAGTTGCTGTCTCGGAGAGAAAAGAAGCATTTCTCGCCACTTTATTTTTTACTCTTAATCCCGAAAAAACAGAAAAATTAAAGCAATTTTTAGAAGGAGAAAAAAATATCATAAGGCACATAATTGTCAAAAAAAAGGAGAATGCAATCTTTAAAAAATCCAGCCCAAAGGCGGAGTTAAAAGAAATAGATAAAAAAATAGATGAAATATTAAAAATAGGCGAATAAGAGTATTTTATGGGCAAATACCATAGAACATCTTTTTCACCCCTCTTTTTATGAATTTAAACAAAGTTTTTTTAGTAGGACGACTAACAAGAAAACCCGAACTTAGAACCACTCCTTCCGGCCAAACGGTCTGTTCTTTCGGACTTGCTACAAACAGGGTTTGGAATAATCCTCAGACAAAAGAACGGCAAGAACAAACTGAATTTCACAACATAGTTCTTTGGAGACGGCTTGCCGAAATCGCCTCCCAATACCTTGATAAAGGAAGTCTTGTTCTTATAGAAGGACGCCTTCAGACAAGAAGCTGGGACGACCAATCAGGAGTAAAAAAATATAGAACAGAAATAATAGGGGAAAATATCCAAATGGGGCCAAAATCAGGAGTTCCTTCGTCAAATCCAAATCCAATTACTCAAGATAAAAACGAAGAAATTCCAATTATAGAAGAAGAAAAGGAAGAAGAAATAGACATATCTCAAATTCCATTTTAAAAAATAAAAAATATGAATTGCCACTTTTGCCAGAGAAACATAAAAGAAATTGATTATAAAAATACTGATACCTTAAAAAGGTTTATTTCCGCTTTGGGAAAAATCAGGCCCAGAAAAAAAACAAATCTTTGCGCGACTCACCAAAGACAGCTTTCCCGATCAGTTAAGAGAGCAAGGCATATGGGACTGCTTTCAGCAACAGAAAAATAGTTTTAATTTTTAAAAACAATCAAACAAAAAAAAGGAGGTTCTGCCTCCTTTTTGTTTTTAATAAATTACATCTCTTCCGTCTTCTTTATAATCTCTTTTTTAATCGCTTTTGCAACATTGGGATTTTCCTTCAGATACTTTTTTGCCCCTTCCATCCCCTGTCCTATTTTTTCTCCGTTGTATTCATACCAAGAACCCGATTTTTTAACAACGTCGAACTTTGCTCCTGTATTAACAAGGTCCGCATAAGATGAAATTCCTTCGTTATAGTAAATATCAAACTCTGTTACTTTAAAAGGAGCCGCCACTTTATTCTTGACTATCTTTGCCTTCACTTTGCTTCCGATAATATTTTCTCCTTGCTTTATCTGGGCAATTCTTCTTAAATCAATTCTTACCGAAGCGTAAAATTTAAGAGCCATTCCTCCTGGAGTTGTTTCCGGATTCCCCCAAGTAATCCCTATTTTCATTCTTGTCTGGTTTAAAAATATAACCGATGTTTTTGATTTTGCGATAATACCGGACAGTTTTCTTAATGCCGAAGACATAAGGCGCGCCTGAAGCCCTATTTGAAATTCTCCTATCTCCCCTATAATCTCCTGTTTTGGTAAAAGAGCGGCAACTGAATCAATAACTATTACGTCAACTTCTCCCGACCTTGCAAGTGTTTCAACAATTTGAAGAGCTTCCTCTCCCGAATCCGGCTGGGAAATTAAAAGAGAGGAAAAATCAACTCCTATTCTTTTAGCATAATCAGGATCAAGAGCATGTTCAACGTCTATAAAAGCTCCTGTCCCTCCTTTGCTCTGAGCTTCTTTTAAAACATGCAAGGACAAGGTCGTCTTTCCCGAACTCTCAGGGCCAAAAATCTCTATTACCCTTCCTCTCGGCATCCCGTTTACTCCTATAGCAAGGTCAAGAGATACAGCTCCGGTAGAAATGGAATCAACTTTTTCTTTTGTTTCCATTTTCTCCTTAAGGTTCATAATCGCCCCTTCCCCGAACTTTTGCTTAATTTCTTCAAGGGCTTCTTTAAGGTCTTTTTTTTCCGGCTCTTTTTTAATTTTTTTCATAATATTTTATATTTCTATTCAAAAACTATCATATTTCTCTTGCAGTATATCACATTTTCATGACAACATAAAGAGATTATTTAACAGTTTATAAATAATTCTTAATTTTGCGTTAGATGATACTTTTAAATTTCAATTTTATAATTATCAGCTTAATGAGAAATAAAAAATTTATATTATATTTTCAATTGGTAATAAAGAAGCTCTTTTTTATTTTTCCCAATCTTTTTTAGATTTTTATCGTAAATATTTTTTCTTAAATTAAAACTGTTTCCGTGAAGA
>Ga0172377_10006615_pt1 | contig 11927 bp, 14 predicted proteins | sample Pumphouse3metaG_FD_119749 | JGI IMG/M metagenome (GOLD analysis project Ga0172377, IMG submission 119749) | Leachate microbial communities from a municipal landfill in Southern Ontario, Canada - Pumphouse #3 metaG | ecosystem: Engineered > Solid waste > Landfill > Unclassified | place: Canada... | reverse complement strand
GCTGTAATACCATTAATAACACTTGCCCCTGAGCCATCAAAATTTAGATTTATTGTTTCAAAATCTTTTGCATCAAAATAACTTGCTCCTGATAAATCTATATCACATTTATTTGACTTCCCTGACAATGTTAAAACTGAAGATCCACTTAAATCAATATCTAATTCATTACATTCTAATTTACCTTTTAAAGTACTTGAACCTGACAAATCAATGCTTAAGGTGTTAGTTTTTATATCTTCAAATTTTATATCAGTTGCTCCCAAACAATTAATCTCTTTAATTGAAGGAGTTATAATTGTGATTTTTATATCTGAGGTTAGTAATTGAACGTTGTTCTTAAGATTAACTATCAATTCTCCGTTTTTAACACCAGTAATAATATATGGGATATGAGCTGAATCAGCTTCTATGATAACTTCATATTTATCTCCATTTTTAATATTTATTTTTAACATTCCCCAAGAAGTTATTTTATCAAATGCAGAGAGCTCTTTTGTAATAATTTCTTTTACTCCTACAGGCTTAATCTCCACATTATTATTAATTCTTCCACAAGAAGCTGATGCCAGTAACGCTAATATATATGTTATTGCAATACCTATTTTTATATAAGTTTTCATTTCTTTTGGGTTTTATATTGTTCATACTCTTTGATTACTTCTTCTATATCAATATTGAGTTGATACATGGATTTAAAAACAGAAGGTAATACAGTGTTTTTAAACTGCTCTTTCCTAACTGATGATATTAAATCTTTTGCATTAGGAGAAACAAAATATCCCATACCTCTCTTATTGTATATAATCTCTTTTTGTTGCAACCAATCGAAAGCACGCATAACAGTATTTGGATTTACTTCATGGTCGGCGGCGAAATCCCTTACGGAAGGAATTCTTTCGTCCTCATTATATTTACCACAAAGTATATTATCACAAACCCTGTCGGCAAGTTTCAAATAAATTGGGTTTAAATCTTGTGTTATCATAATCCTATGCTTGTTCCTCTGTTAATCGTAAATATGAAAGACCAATAAAAAATAATGATATTACTATTCCAATTATATTATCATAATAGGCAGATGGAGAAAATAAATCATTATTACTCATGTAATTGTTTTCATAACCAATTAATATAAAAATTATCCCTGACATAATAGCAAAAACAATAACTGCCACAAAAATAAACAATCCCATCTTAAGTCCTGCATTCTTTTTATAGAAAATAGAACCAAAGAAAAATATTGCCATTAGTAAATATAACATTATAAATACTCGCCAGAAACTATAGAAAATATCTAACGAATTATTTATTACTTGATAAAAATCAATTGGCAATCTTAAAATAAATAATATTGATGTAATAATTAATGTTCCTAATAGCAAAGACACTACTAAGAAAATAGGATAATAAATAAATGCCCGAACAAATACACACAAAAATCTTTCTAAGTTAGAAACAGGCAGAAGGAGTATTTGAGAACGAGAAGTTTTCTTTGTGTATTCAGTAAATATTCTAAATCCAAGAAAGAAAAACATACACCCCATTAAAATTGGGAAAAAACTTGATTCTCTAATATAAAGTACTCCACCTATCAATCCCATAATTGAAAGCATTATTAAGTCAGCCTTCATATTTATCTTAAAATCTCTCTTACAAAGGTTCCAAAATCTTATTATATTAAATTCCATATCTTATTCCTCCATATTGTTTTGGTTAAACAATTCTTTTATTTTTATATTCATAATCTTAGGCTTGTTCTTCTGTTAAACGTAAATATGAAAGACCCAGAAAGAATAATACTAATCCTACATCTATTAGATTTTCAATATAGGTTGGAATTGAGAAATCATTCATTCCAATATACCAGTTATTATTAAAACCCATAATCATAAATATTATTCCAATAATAATAGCAACAAACATTACTATTCCAAATATTAGTAATCCCATCTTTAATCCAGCATACTTCTTATAGAAAATTGACCCAAAGAAGAATATAGTTCCAATTGAATAATATTTTACTATTAAATCTAAAAATGTTCCAAATATTGTTAATGAATCATTCATTCTGGTTGATATATCAACGCCAACCCTTAATAATGCAAATAAACAAGCAACGATAAATGATCCAGCCATTATTGATATTAGCATACAAAGAGGATAAAAGATAAATGCTCTGAATAATACAACTAAATATCTTTCTAAATTAGATACTGGCAATAGAAGAATTTGAGAACGAGACTTTTTTGTTGAATACTCTACAAAAATTCTAAATCCAACTAAAAAGAACATAAATAAAAGCAATAATTGTTTAGCCCCTTCTCCAGTTGAAGCAAAAGCCCCCCCAATTATTCCCATTAAAGAAATAGTTAATATATCAGACTTTAAATGAATAAAGAAATCTCTTTTACATAGATTCCAAAATCTTAGAATGTTAAATTCCATGATTTATTCCTCCTTATTATTTTGGTTAAACAATTCTTTAATCCTTTTCTTGTTTGAGAAAACAGCATTAAATAGTAATTCAATATCAAGATTTGATTCTTGATTTTCCTTGTTTTCTTTTACAATCTCTAATCCTCTAATTGTGTCATCGGAAAATAAAACTTCTTCTTTTGGAGAATCTTGATCTTTAACTCCAAAATAGAGTTTTGATGTTATTTCTTGGTTTGAAGCATTCAAAAGAATATTTCCTTCATCAAGAATTACTATACTATCAATTAAATTATGAAGATCTCTTACTTGATGAGTTGAAATTATTATTGTTGTTTCTTCACTCATTGCACGTAGAATAATCTTACGGAATTGAGCTTTTGAAGGAATATCCAACCCATTAGTTGGTTCGTCCATAATAATTAAATCTGTATGAGTTGCCAAGCCAAAAGCAATTAAAACTTTTTTCTTTGTCCCATAAGAAAGAGCATCCATTTTATGTTTTAAGTCAGTTATCTCAAAATCTTCTAAATAAGAAATAAAGTCTTTTTGAGAGAATTTTGGATAAAAACAAGAATGGGTGATTGCATAAGAAGAAATTGACATCTTATAATTGCAAAACTCTTCAGGAAGGAAGAAAACGTTTGAAAGAAATCCTACCTGACGTTTTTGTGGTTCAAAACCCATAACCTCAACTTTTCCTTCGTCAGGAAACAGTAAACCAGCAATTAATTTTAATAACGTTGTCTTTCCGGTGCCATTTTTCCCTAAAAGGCCATGTATATACCCTTTCTCAATACTGAGATTAATATTGTTGATTACAAATTTATTTTTCTTGTAACCAAATTGTAATTCATTTAACTCTATCATTGTTTTAGTGTGTTAGTATATTAATACACTGCAAAAGTATAATACAAAATTTGATTTCGCAATCTTTTTAACAGTATTTAACTAAATAAAAATAATATTAAATATTCAATTACCTGGATTAAAGATGATTAGTGAAGATGTAATTTTAGCTTATTAGCGAAATAATCTCAGCTTTTTTGGATAAAATTTCTAAAACAAAGAAAGAAATTTATAGATTTTCGTTCTAATTATTTTATAATTCGATCTCTTGAAAGCATCCCTTTATCCTTGCCTATAATTCTAAATAGGGAAGGAGCTTTTCGTAAGTTTTTTGATCTAAGAGATGGATTTGACGGAGTTGATCTATGGACTTGTAGTTATTAAGTTCTATGCGAAATTTTATTATTGCTTTTGCTAAATAGAAATCGATATAGGGATGGGATGAAAGTTCTTTTATGGTTGAGGTGTTTATATTTAGTTTTGTGGGATTTATTTTCTCTATTTTTAGATATGGAACAATACTATTATAGAGAGTGTCTGTCATTCCATATACTTCTTTTATTTGTTCTATTTTTACATATCCCCCAAGTTTTTTGCCATAAATATATATTCTTCTGGCGTAAGAAGGTCCAATTCCTTTTAGTATTTGAAAATCTAATGAATCGGCTTCATTAAGATCTAAAATTATTAGTGGCTTTGATGGGATTATTTGTGATTTTGATATTGTTATTTCTGTTTTAGTTGTTGGAGATTGAGAGATTGTTTCTTCTTTTTTAGGGATTCTCACATACGGAGACATTCTCTTATATAAGAAGTCGTTCATACAATAAAGTTTTTTAAGGTCTTCCTTACTATAAAACCTACCACCTGCTTTAACATAGTTTACAAAATTATTGGCTTGTCTTTCTGAAAGTCCAAATTCAATTAACTTTGTTTTACTTATATCATTTGGATTGAAGAAAAAAGGTTTGAATTTAGTTTTATAGTTATAATTATCTTTTTTGAATTTATCCCTATGGTTTTTTTCTGGATATTCTTTTTTTTCTGAATTAACTATATCGTCTTTGTCAAATTTTGTAGTTCCTGAATTACTTATGTTAATAAATAAAATGATAGTAATTGTAATTATTACTCCAATTCCAATCCCATATAAAAGAAATATTCCCTGTTTTTGCTTTTTGGGCATAAAGGAATTGGTTTTCTCTGTTTTAATTTTTCTCATTTTGGAAATAACCTTCAATAAACTTCTCGAGTTCTTCCCCATGAAGATTTTTAGCTAAAATATTCCCTTCAGAGTCTGAAATTATATTAAATGGTATATACTGGAAATCATATCTCTTTGTAATTACATTCCCGTCACCAAACAAAGACATCCAAGGCAAAGGGTTTGATTGATTATATTTTTTCCAATCTTCAATTGCTCTATCAATTGATATGCTAACTAAAGTTAAACCTTTTGAATTATATTTATTGTTGATTTGTTTTAAGTGAGGAATCTCTTCTATGCAAGGCTTACACCAAGTTGCCCAAAAGTCAATAAGGAATAGCCTCCCTTTAATATCTCTTTCTGAATATGATTTGCCATTGTGGTCAACAGCATTGAAAACTAATTTTTTTGAAGTTTCTTGAGCTAATTTTCTTTCACCAACAAGCGAGCAAATAATCTCTTTCCATTTATTATCTTTGCTATTAACACAAAGGGTATTAGAGTAATCTAAAAGAGGATTAGTTTTATCGAATTGCATATTATTGATTTGAGGAATAAGCAGCATATAAGGAAATCCTGATTGTGGATACTTTTCAATGTATGGCTTATATATTTCAACAAATTTTTGATAACCTTGATCTAACTGCTCAGTTTTGAAATTTCTAAATTCAAGCAATTGATTTTGAATTTTATCCCAAAATATTGTAAAATCTTCAGCATGTTTAGAGCCCTTATAACTTGTCTTAATTCTTCCTCCATTATTGTATTCTTCAATATTAGTAAATTTAACCTCTATTGTTTTCCCTTTTTCTAAAGGGAGTGGAACATTAGCATAAAATTTTTCATCACCACTACTTATTTGAAGGGCACATTCTAAAATATCTTTTTCAAAACTAATGCTATCAAGGTCTATGGAAATTTTACCATCTTTGAAATCCGAACTATAAATTATGTTTTGGATAGAATTAGTCATTTGATCAGGACTTGCATAGACAATTGCAACATTCCCATCCCTTACTTCTGGAATTTCTATATTAACTTTTGAATTGCCTGAGCAAGCAACAAATAGAGTAGAAACTAATAATGATAAATAAATTCTGATTTTCATATAAATTCTGGTTTAATAATATGCAAAAGTAGTAAAAACAGAATTAATAAAAAAAAACTAACTGATTAATCGTAAAAAAAGGAGATAACTTAAATAGAAAATAATTCTTCAGCAGATTTTGTTGTATGAAATGCAACTTCTTCCAAACTTATATTTTTAATCTCACTAATTTTTTGAGCAATAAGTGGGATATAACTACTTTCATTTCTTTTACCCCTATAAGGAATGGGTGCAAGATAAGGAGAGTCAGTTTCTAAAAGGATATTGTCAATATCAATTGCTTCCACAATTTCAGCTATTTTTGAATTTTTAAAAGTAACAACTCCTCCAATTCCTATCATAAACCCTAATTCAATAATCTTTTTCGCTTGGTTTAAGTCTCCAGAAAAACAATGAAAAACGCCCTTGAATAAATGATTATTGCCCTTTATTTTATTTTGTAGTCCAATTAAAGATTTGAATACCTCATCAAATCCCTTACGAATGTGTATAACTAATGGGAGATTTCTTTCAAAAGCCCATTGAACTTGCCTTTCAAACGCAATAATTTGCTCATTAATATAAGTTCTATCCCAATACAAATCAATTCCTATTTCTCCGATAGCACAAATATTTACTTTGTCTAAAAGCAATTCAATCCTGTTAAGTTTGTCTTCAAATGAATTATCTATTGAAGTTGGATGAAGTCCAAGCATTGGAGAGAACATATTGTCTGTTTTGCAAAGTTCAATCATAGGCTCAATAGATAAAAGATCAATATTGGGCAAAAGGATTTTATTAACATTGGAGTCTTTTGCTCTAATGATTGCATCTGAAATATCTTCAGAGAACTCTTCTGAGTATAGATGAGAATGGGTGTCTACAAAATACATAAATTTATTTTATACAAAAAAAGCCCTACCGAAAGGAAGGGCTTAAAGCATATCAATTAAATATATTACAAACTTGCAATCCTTTTCATACACTTAGATTTAAGGTTTGAAGCCTTATTCTTGTGTATAATTGAGCGTTTCGCTAATTTATCAATAGATGATAATAGCTTAGGAAGTTTTCCTTCGGCAGCTGTTTTATCTTCTAAAGCACGGAAGTCTCTTAACTCATTACGCATTGTTTTTGCATAATATCTGTTAGCTATTCTCTTCTTTTCGTTTGAACGAATTCTCTTTATCGAACTCTTGTGATTTGCCATAATTTTTTAAATATTTAGTACCCCGTAGGGGATTCGAACCCCTGATTTCAAGAATGAAAATCTTGCGTCCTAGGCCAGCTAGACGAACGGGGCGTCTATTGTTATTTCGCGGTGCAAAAGTACAACCTTTTTCTTTATCTCCAAATTTTATTACAAAAAAAAGATATTTAATTAATTAACCTATTCTTTATCTTGTTTAAAATCAAAGCCTAAACGTTTTCCGGTAATTTGTTTTTTTATTGATTGATTTGACTTTATTTCTCCAACTGTTGAAAATTTTACCTCATCGAATGGAGGGGTCAATAAATCAAAATTATTAACATATTCCATAGATGATTTTATAATATTAAGGATTGAATCCTTATTTATTAATGCTTTGTGGAAGCTCGTGTAAAGTAGTCCTATCTCACGTTTGCCTTCAATAAAATAATGGTTATCTTTATTAATAAATATCCTCCCTATTAAGTATCCAATATCCAAATCTCTATTATAGTCGAATGAGTCTGTTAGAAAATTGTATATGTTAATCATTCCACAATAAGAACGACTTTTATCTTCTTTGATATATGGAATTTTCATTACCTCATGCAAACGAGGAAATTCAAAAATATTTGAGTGCTGTAGAAATACTAAAGTGTCAGATCCAAAACTTAATTTAAATTCAAAATCACCTCTATTCTCAAATTTACAATTTATTATAGGATAATTCTTATTAAGTTCTGAATTAATTTCTTTTGCTGTTTCCTTAAAAATTCCGAATGTTTTGTGGGTATTATCAGCCACTAAATTATTTAATTCGGTTTTTTTCTGAATTAAAGCGCCAATTTCATTACATTCCATAATCGTCTAATATTAATTAAAGATTTTTCATTATAAAAAAGCCCTGATGAATAAATCGCCAGGGCTTAATTTGAATTAATCCGAGAACTATTCAGGATGTATAGCTTCAACTGGACATGCGTCAGCGCAAGTTCCACAGTCTGTACATGTTGTTGGATCAATCTTGTAAATGTCGCCTTCAGATATAGCTCCTACTGGACATTCATCTATGCATGTGCCACAAGCAGCACAATCTTCAGAAATTTTATAAGCCATGACTTTAATAATTTTGGTTTGTATTAGGGTGCAAATATATAATTTATTTCTTAAATTTGCCACAAATTTCAACTAAAACAAAACAAAATATGAACAATAAAAATCTAACAGCCTTATTCTCAAAAGCAATCATTATAATTTTTGCTCTTCTTATCAATTCTTCATGTTCAAGTGGAACAAAAGAAGTTATTTCTTATTACGAAAATGGTAATCCTAAATTAGTTTATTACATAAAAAAGGATAACGGTGTTAAAAATAAAGTGGCAGAAAAACTTTATTATGAAAACGGCAAGCTTAAATATGAAGGAAAATTTGAACAAAATGAAAGAACCGGAAAATGGTTCTATTATTTTGAAAATGGGAACATATTTGCCCAATGTGACTACACCAATTCAAAGAGCGGTAATAATTGGGAAGTAAATAAAATTGACAAAACTAAAATTGTAACAAATAAAGATAAAGTCAAAGAAGTAACTTACTACCCAGATGGTGCTTTAGCAGCCATAAAGATAATATATGATAAATATGAAAAAGAGTATAGCTTTTTCCAATCTTTCCAACTGTTGGAAGAAAGAACATATAAAGGGAATATATTAAATGGGCAGTCGCTATCTTTTTATGAAAATGGAAAAATAAACTCAACAAACTACTTTAAGGATGGAATGCAGGATAGTATTTATGTTTTGTACTACGAAAATGGCTCAACTCAAATTAAGGGTAACTTCAAGATGGATAACAAAATTGGGAAATGGGAATTTTTTAAAAAAGACGGAACAAGTGATGGAGAAGAAATATATGGAGAAGATGGCTCAATACTTAAGTCAAGAAATACTGGGATTAAGTTATATGACAAAGAAGGAAATGAAATAAAAATCTAAAATTATGAAATATGTATAAACTATTACCCTTTTTCTTCATGCTTATTGTATCAACAACAAGCATATTTTCTCAAGCCTTTGAAAAAATTCCACTTGAAAAGAAAACAAGAGAAGTTTCATTCGTTCTTAAAAAAGAACAATTCAAAGCATCTTTTGGAGTAACAAATGAATCGAGAAGACCAAAAATAATCTTCAATGGAAAAACTAACTTCACTTATCATTCAATATACCAAGATTCCCAATTAGAATTTGAAATATTCTCTAATCCCAAATTAGATTTTTCATATTTAGTTATTAATAATTATCTTGAAATAACAATGGGGGCAGATATATATTTAATAGATAAGAATTATCAATTTGTTTATTTAGGTCATCTCCCAATTGGAGCCTACAATAGGATTGGAAATGAAAAAATGAATTATAACAGCATACTACCATATCTTTCTATTTTCTACACAAAAGAGAAGACCTATTTCTCATTTGAAGTACCATTTTTGGTTGTCAATCCAGGAGAAATAACCGAACAAATAATAGAAAGTAGTAAATTACATTACACCCTAATTGATAAAACACTCAAACAAAACCTCGTAGAATAATTAAAATGAAATTTGAAGATATTGAAATAATGTCGCCCGTAGGCTCTTATGAATCATTGATGGGAGCAATACAAGGCGGAGCAGACTCTGTTTACTTTGGAGTAGGAGAACTAAATATGCGTTCAAGAAGTGCAAGTAACTTTACCATAGAAGACCTCCATAAAATTGTGTCAATTGCAAAAGAAAACAATTTAAAAACTTATCTAACTCTAAACACAATAATATATAATGAAGAGTTAGAGTATATGAAAGAGGTAATTGATGCAGCAAAAGAAAGTGGAGTAAGTGCAATAATTGCTTCAGATTTAGCTGTAATATCTTATGCCAAAAGCTTAGGAGTAGAAATACATCTTTCCACACAATGCAACATAACAAATACCGAGGCGGTAAAATTCTTCTCTCAGTATGCCGATGTAATAGTAACTGCAAGAGAATTATCTTTAGAGAAAGTAAAACAAATAACTCAATACATAGAACAAAATAATATAAAAGGTCCCTCAGGGAAATTAGTTCAAATTGAATGTTTCGTTCATGGAGCCTTATGTATGGCTGTTTCAGGCAAATGTTATATCTCTTTAGATAATGCCAACAAAAGTGCCAACAGAGGAGCTTGCCTCCAATATTGTCGTCGCCCATACAAAGTCACAGATATGGATGGTGGGGCAGAACTGGTTGTTGACAACAAATATATAATGTCACCTAAGGATTTAAAAACTCTAGATTTTTTAGATAAAATTCTTGACTCAGGAGTAAGAGTATTGAAAATTGAGGGGAGAGGTCGTTCGGCAGAATATGTTAAAACAGTAACAAGAGTTTATAAAAAAGCAGTGAAAGCCTATTTTGAAGGAGAATTCACACAACAAAACAAGGACAAATGGAATGAAGAACTAAAAACAGTTTATAATAGAGGTTTTTGGAATGGCTACTATTTAGGTCAAACAATAGGAGAGTGGACAGAGAAATATGGTTCGAGGGCAACAAAAGTAAAGGAGTTTATTGGCACAGTTACCAACTATTTCAAAAATATTAATGTTGTGGAAGTAAGACTTGAAACAGGAGAAATAACATTGGGAGACGATATAATAATTCTTGGACCCACAACAGGAGTATATGAAGACAAGATAAAAGAAATAAGAGTTGACTTAAGCCCTGTTGAAAAAGCTGTTAAGGGAGAAATGTTTTCAATTCCAACAACAGAAATAATCAGAAGAGGAGATAAATTATATAAAATAAAAGATGCTCAAATTTAACTATCATAGTCATTCCACTTTCTGCGATGGAAAGAACACCCTTGAAGAAATGGCTCTTTCAGCAATTGAAAGGGGTATGCAATATTTTGGATTTTCGGCCCATAGTCCAGTTCCTTTTAAAAATGATTTTGGACTGCCAACCTCAGAAATAGACAACTATCTCAACGAAACAAAACGGCTAAAAAAAAAATATGAGGACAAAATAAAACTCTTCACCTCGATGGAGTTTGATTATATTCCTAAAATATCAGAAGACATAAGAGAAAGGGCAGAAAAATATAATTTAGATTATATCATTTCTTCAATTCATTTAGTAAGCTCCGAAAACGGATTATGGTTTATTGACGGCTCCAAACAGGAAATCTACGACAAAGGATTAATAGAATGTTTTGGTGGAGATATAAAAAAAGCAGTAAAAGCTTTCTATTCTCAAACAAATGAAATGATAAGCAAAATTAATCCCAACATTTTAGGACATTTCGACAAAGTAAAGATGCACAACAAAGACCGATATTTTAAAGAAGATGAACCTTGGTATAGAGATTTGGTTATGGAAAGCATAGATTTGATGAAACAAAACAATACAATTTGTGAAATAAACACAAGAGGACTATATAAAGGACGTTCAAATGATTATTTTCCTCAAACCCCTTGGATAAAAGCACTTGCTCAAAAACAAGTAAGAGTAACAATTTCAACAGATTGTCATAAAGCAGATGAGGTGGATAAACTCTTTGTTGAATGTAGTAATCACCTAAAAGATTGTGGACATAAAGATATATGGTATTTTGATGAAAGTTGGAAACCAATTGCTCTTTAATGGAAACAATTGATAATAACATAGAAGTATTAATAACACAAGACGGTTCATCAAGTCTTAGAAGAAAAGATTTGCAGGAAGGTTATCACTCCACTTATGGAGCAATTGCAGAAAGCGTACATATATTTATTGATGCAGGATTAAGGAATGTTGAAAAGCACTCTTTAATAAATATATTAGAAATAGGCTTTGGGACAGGGCTTAATGCACTTCTGACTTGTGAATTTGCCATAAAAGAAAAACAATCAATCTACTATCAAACAATAGAAAAATATCCTCTTTCACAACAAATAATTTCACAACTAAATTATGGGAAACTCCTATCATTAGAAGAAGAATTCTTAAAGATTCATTCAGTTTCTTGGAATGAAAATGCAGAAATAAATAACCTGTTTTCCATACATAAGATTGATAAACCAGCAGAAAATTTAAACTATAAAGCAAACTTCTTTGATATAATTTACTTTGATGCCTTTGCTCCACAGTTTGAAGAAAACCT
>Ga0172377_10006612_pt1 | contig 11929 bp, 9 predicted proteins | sample Pumphouse3metaG_FD_119749 | JGI IMG/M metagenome (GOLD analysis project Ga0172377, IMG submission 119749) | Leachate microbial communities from a municipal landfill in Southern Ontario, Canada - Pumphouse #3 metaG | ecosystem: Engineered > Solid waste > Landfill > Unclassified | place: Canada... | reverse complement strand
CAATCCAAGGATAGTGCTCCAAAAATTCTTATAAAACTTATTAATCAGATAAGCCAGAATAATTGGTGGAATAAAAATAAAAGTAGACAACATTCTCCACGGAAACTGAATATTACTAAGGAAATCAATTGATTGGTATGCTGGTTCAGCAAGCTTTGTAGTAAGAAATATGCTAATTAATCCAACACCTAGATAGACAAGCAACGCTTGAGTTTTATTCTGTGCCATACCAAAACACCTTCCATTCAGTATCTTCTATATCAAAAACTTTTCTTAGAACCTTGTCTTTAAAAGGCACCATAGCATATGATTTATCAGCTCTTAAGATTTCATCATTAGCCGTCGAAATTATGAATAAATGTTCAGAAACGTCGTACTCACTTTCTGCCCGTAAACCAGTGTTTTTCATTCGTATGTAGTCTCTATATCTTTCTGCCAAAGGAGCGTCATCACTGCTAGAAAGAGCCGCCACATTTGAATTATTTAGTTTATTTTCAGCAATTGTATCTATAATTATGTAGCTTGCTTTGGTGAAAATTCTCATGTTAGGAGTAACGTCGGCAACGGTTAGTTGGGACTTTATGCTTAAAAGCGAGCCTATTAACAATAGAACTATACAAAAATTTGCAAGAAATTTAGATAGCTTTTCTTTTCTGGGAAACAATAGCCAAACGAAGACAAAAGTTGTGCTTGAAAAAACATATCTTATTTGAAAATTATTTAGAAATATTCCTCCAAAAATTATGGTTACCGACGGAATTACCCAAGTAATTGTTCTATAAAAATTATTTTTTAATTCCACAATAATTAGTGATAACATGGAAAAGCCAAATACTATTTTCAAAAATGAATTTTCTATGAAAGCTTCTAAATAGACTAAAACATTTCTAGTCAAATTATTCCATACAGCTAATGATGTTAATTGTTTTTCAATATGAGGAGTATTCCCACCCGTCAAATATTTGCCAAAAAATAGTCCTGGAGGATTTTTTAAATCAAACAATAAGAATATCAGATGTGGAAGTAAATAGCCCAAGGCCAATAAAATTACCGCTTTGAATTTCTTCTTTTTTAATAAAGGAATTGAAATAAATAATAAAAAAGGAGCAGTAGTTAGTAAAGCAAGATAATGATGGTGGAACATAAAACCCAAAAATAATCCCATCAACGGGTATGCCCAAGATCCAATTCTTGCTCTGTATTGATATATTAGTAATGCAAATGAAGCCCAAAATATCACAAAATGTGGATTCCAAGCCCAGCGACTAACTAAAACAAGCGGAAAGCAAATTGTAATCAATATGCCAGCCAAAATAGTTTGCTTTTTATTAACTGACCTGGCAATAAGCAACATAAATACAGCAGTTAATGTTCCCAAAAATGCCATGCCATAAACAGGTGAGACAGGTGTGAAATTAAAAACGACTGTAAATGGCATTAACATGTAATAACCCAACGAGCTAAAAACCTTGCTTCTATCGCTTGAAATTGGGCCAACCAATGAAATTTGTTTATTTTGATAATATTCATTCATTCTTGCCAAATCACTAGATTCATCTTGTGTAAATCTCGCAGTCCCAGCTAAATTGTAAAATCTGGTAAAAATCACCAAAAAAAGAAATGAAATAAATAGAAGAACAGTCTTTTTTTGGAATTTAATCATAGTAACTAAAGTTGAATTTTACTAATGTTGTACCATGAGCGATCCTTAATGAGTTCATATTCATCTGACCTATAGTCAAACATTCCGTTCACTTTTTTCATTGTATCAATTTCTTCAATAAAGGCTAGTACATAGGTCCAATCTTCAACCTTAATATAGATTAATTTATCATTTTCAATTAATATTTCACCAGAATAATCTTGCTTAATTTTCTCTGATATTTGTGAAAAAGGTCCTTTCAACAAGCCATCAATGCTATTCAAATGTTTTGACTCATAAAAAAGCAGGGGCGTTAGCTGTTCATTCACACTTGATATTTTAAAAGTACCTAAGAAATCTGTGTTTGTTTGCTCAGCTGTAAAATTACCGGGGCTAAATCTTTCTCTGAATTCCCAATAGTGCTCTGGGTTAAATTCATTTAAAGACAGCTCGTTTTTAAATTGATCAAACAATTCTTTTCTATAACTAAAAAAGTATTTTGCTTTTAGATCTGGATGTTTTAATAAAGTAATGCCTAAAATAAGCAAGGTAGTTAAAATCAAAAATGATCTTTCCGGAAGCTTTTTAAGCATCAATTTATTATAGCATTGCAATGAGCTATAATTTAAGTATGCAATTTTTAAATAAGGTTATTTTAAGCTTTTTATTAGTACTGATTGGCTTAGTAAGTATTTTTGATTTGCTCTCTAGAGATGGTCATCCCATAACTTTTGATGGCCACATTCACATGACTACAATGAATCAATTTGCCCAAAGCTTAAACGATGGAGAATTTCCAGTTACCTGGTCAAATAATTTCGCAAATTTTGGTCATCCATTGCCAATCATTGCTCATCAACTACCAGCCTATCTCGGAGCTTTTTTAATTTTAATTGGAATTTCCACTGAACTGTCGTACTTATACCTTTTATCTTTTTTTGTGATTATTTCTGGATTCATTTCTTATAAATTTTTTAGAAAATTTGCTAGCCAAGCACTTTCATTGACAGCGGTAGCCATTTTCACACTCTTTCCATATCGAGAATTAAATATTTATACTAGGGGAGGATTGCCAGAATTAATGGCTAGTATTTTTTTACCAGTGTTATTACTTGGTATTTGGAATCTTCAACAAAAAAAATTTTCTGAAGCTATTTTACTTTTATATTTGGGTATTTTAGGAACAGCTCTTACCCACCCAATGATGCTGATCATTTTTTTGCTACCAGTAACAGCATATTTTTTATATGGACTACGAAAAAATGACTGGCAAAAACAAGTTATTCTCTTTGTAACAAGTTCTTTTTTAGGATTACTAAGCGCTGCTTATTATCTAGTTCCACTTTTTCTAGAGATGAAATATTTTTATCAATCAAAAATGGAAAAAACCATATCTAGCGATGCCTTTTTAAGTCTGAAACAATTATATGACCCCACTTGGTTTTATACATTTACTCATTCTGGGCCAAGAGGAAATTATATTAAATTAGGGACAATTGAGTTTAGCATTTTAGTAATTTCGATTTTGTTAATTTTTAAAATTACATTTTTGCCTAAGAATAATTTTTTAAAAAAAATTATTAATAAAGAAAAAATTAAAGATTTATTATTTTGGACTGGAATTAGTGCCTTAATGATTTTTTTGATGTTGCCAATAAGTAAATTTCTATACTCTTTGCCAATCATCTACCAAATTCAATACCCTTGGAGATTCTTATCTGCACTTCAAATTACAATTCCTTTAGTATTTATTTTTTTAGTGCAAATCATAAAAAAATTGAATAATAAGTACTTTTTGCTTGGATTTATAGCTTTAGTTATATGGTTTAGAGTACCGCAATTTTATGGCAAAAATTATATCGTCCAACCAGAAAGCGACTATTATTTTAATCAAGCCAACTTACACAGTACAAACCTGAACACAATTTGGTCTAGCAATACCGAGGATTATGAAATCAAAACAGTTCAGGCTAAAATTATTGAAGGTAGCGGGGAATTTAAAGTAATTGAAGAAAAAAATGCGAGTCGCGTTTATGAGACAAGCAGCAATAATGAGCTCAGATTAATCGATTACACGTTTTATTTTCCTGGATGGAAAGTTTATGTTGACGGCAGTCCAATAGTCATTGAATATCAAGATTTAAATTATAGGGGCTTGATTACTTATAAAGTTCCTGCTGGTTCACACCAAATTAAAGTCATATATGAATATTCAAAAACAAGATTATTTAGCTTGTTTGTGACTGGATTTGGACTAATCACTTCTGCTATTTATTTATTTGTGAATCGAAAAAAATAAAAAAATTATGTCAAATTACTTTTTTCTTATTTTGCTTTTATTCTTTGCTTATCTAAATTTTGGTTTACTGTTAGTTAGAAAAACGAAATTAAAATTAACTAGCTTAGAAAGCATTCTCCTAGCCAGCGTTCTAAGTATTGCTGTTTTAGTTAGTTTAATTGTGTTTTTAGGCTTTTTTTAGCTGATAAGAGTTATTATTTATTGTTTGTAAGTGGATTCGTTGGAATTTTAGCATTTAAAAATAATTTACCAATCTTTAAAGATTTATTAAAAAATTCAAAAAAAGAATGGTTTATCGTTCTCTTATTGCTAATTGGCATTTTGATCTTAGCGGGCGGCTTATTTTTTAGTGGCTACGCAAAGGATGGACAAGTGTATTTACAAGATCTCTATGATACTAGTTGGCACATTGCACTTGAACAGGAGGTTTTAAAAAATTTTCCACCCCTTCATCCTTCCAGCTCTGCTTTGCTTTTAAAAAATTATCATTATTTTTATGATGTTTTTCTAGCCTCTCTTTATTTTTACAGTCACATCTCTTTCGTTACGCTCAATTACAAGGTTTCTCAACTGATAATCTCCGCTTTGCTGGTCTTAAGTGCCTATGCTTTTGGGAAACGCCTCAAGGATAGACGTTTGGGAATTATTTTAACTTTATTGACAATTTTTGCTGGTAATTTTGGCTATTTAGTTCCCTTATTTTTAAAAGATCAGCCTTGGACAGAATCAAGTTTCTGGGTTAGTCAAACATTTTCAATGTTGGTGAACCCCCAAGTAATCTTTTCTTTTACCACATTATACTTAGTTCTTTTATTGATGACTCCAGATTTTTTATCTAGTAAATCCAGACATTACTTATTAATTCCACTTATTGCCACCAGCATTGGTTTTAAAACTTATGGCTGGATGATCATAAGCTTTCTTTACGCTTTGGATTTATTAATAGAAATTATATTTAAGAAAAAATTTATCAATTTGTTACTCGGTTTAATTTATCTTTTATTTGCCCTACCTTTTATTTATTTAATCACTGCTTTTAAATCTGGAAGTTTCTTTTATCAACCGCTTTGGTATATAGACACCATGATTGAAGCTCCAGATAGAGTCAATAATATTCGTTGGCGTTTTTTATTAGATCATTATATTCTCAAAAATAATCTCCCGAGAATTATTTGGCTTAGGATCAAAGAATTGTTCATTTTTTATTTTGGGAATTTAGGCTCCAGAGCAATTTTTATTTTTTTGCCGCTTATTACTCTAAAAGAATCCTATATAAAACAGCGAAAAATTATTTGCTTGAGTTTATTGGGTTTTATTTTTACTTCGGTTTTTCCTTTGTTATTTTTACAAAGCGGTACTGTTTGGAACTCAATTCAATTTTGGTATTACACGCTTATTTTTGCTAATATTTTGGCAGCTTTAACAATAAGTGGAATACTAAATCATTTAAAATTACCTTTAAAATATTTATTTTTAGCTATTTTTATTTCACTGACTATTCCAGCTTTCGTAAAAACCATGTCTGGCAAACTAGATAGTTTTCAGGCTTTTCCCATCGCTCAGCTTGAGCTTTTGTCTAATTTTAATGCAAACGACAATCTATTAATTTGTCCTGAGGAAAGTTTGCTATTCAAAAGTTCTTTTATTAATGCTTACACCAAAGCTAATGTTTATCTTTCCGATGAAGGACAAATGAACCTAGTAAAAGCCGATTTAGAAGCAATTGACGAACTAAAAACAATCTTTGACAAAAAACATTTAACAGAATTAGAATCTTTAATTGATCGAGAAAAAATTAATTATATTTTGTGTAGTAATAAAGACATCGTTGAATTTATAGACAAAAGCTTTTTTGATCAAAAAGAGCAATTATTTAATTGGTCGATTTATTCTTTGAAAGAATCAGCCATAAAATAAAAACTGATAGAGCAGTTAGGCTAATATAGTTACTTAAAAGATGTAAATTATTTTCTCTAAAGCTTAATTTAACTAAATGTTCTCCAGCTGGAACTAATAACTGAATGTTACCCAACTCTGGATTTTCAATGATTTTTGTTTCTTTATTATCTAAGTCGGCTGTCCAACCAGTAAAATTAGCAATCTTAAAATTAATTAAATTTTCTTCGCTGGAACTAATTTTCCAAGTCTGACTTTGATTATTTGATTTTAGGACTTGACCTACGAGAGTTTGTTCATTAGCCAAATCTTGATCGAGCCAAATCGCTGGTTCTGGATACTTCTTATTATAGTCTTGCAAAATTTCTTCAACAGCCATTTGCTGCGGAATGTAGTCTGGTAGAGTTTTACTCATTTCCGATCTAATTAATTGTGGGTCACTGTAATAAAAGACATTGTTGTCGGTAATAGTTTTTTCTGCTTTGAAGAAACCAGCATTAAAAAAGAATGCTAAAAATAAAAATCCTAAAGTAATCTTTTTCCACAAGTTCTTTTTCAATAGACCTGAGCCAATGGCTGAGAACATTGCTAAGAAAAAACTAGCTGATCCAAGCCAGCGCCAAGGGAATTGGACAAAAGCTAAGATTTTTAGACTTTCCCATAATTGGAGGCTTTTACCGATAGATAAAAACAAAGACATTAGAGTAATGGAGGCAGCCAAAATAAGTGTCTTATTTTTTTTAAAAAATTTGTTTAAGCTTTTTTTACGCCAAGCTCGTAAAAAATGAATGAAAAACATAAGCACAATTAAAAATAAAGAAGCCAACTGCCCATATCCCAAAAAGAAAGAAATGTCGTCACTAACTCCCCAAGTGGAGCCGCCGTAGCCCCAATTGTTTTGAAAGAACTGACGAATATATAAGAAATGAAGATGATAGTCAAAATAGCCAGTTAAGATTGTGCTTATTTTTGTCAAATCTTTTTCTAAGAAAGACGGCAGGGTATAAAAAGCAGTAGCGAAAAAAGCCAAAACAAATACTTTTATTGTTGACCAGAGCTCCTTCTTCTTAAGAATAAATAAAGCCCACAAGGCAGCTAAGGGAATAAACATTAGGGCACTTAGGTTATGAGACAAGATAATTGCTACCAAGCTGATGAATAATAAAAGATAGTTTTTCTTATAAAGAGCTAAGATTACCCATGGAAAAAAAGCGATGGCAAAAACTTCACTCAAAGCTCCGCGAACAAAAATGTTTAAAGCGCGATAAGGAGCTAAAGTGAAAGCGACGGCTAAAATGATTCCTCCCCAATTCCCAGCAAGCTTTTTACCCAATTTAAAAGCTCCTAACAAAGTAATAAAATTAATCAATAAATAGAGAAATTTAATGCTACCCACCAAACTAAATCCGAGTAAATAAAAAATCGATCCGACAACATAAGGCAATGGTGCATAAAAATTAAAAAGTGGCATACCAAAACCATAGCCAAAATTAGCACTCCAGCGAACTGGGATATGTCCAGAACTAATCGCTCTAGCCATCTCTGCTATCCTAGCAGCAATCGTAAAATCATGAACGTAAAAAAATCCACTTTGAAGCAAATAATAACTACTAGCTAAAAAAATTAGAATTAAAAAAGGCAGAGCAAAATAATTAGCAATAATTTTTTTTATAAAAATAAACATTTCTATTTAAGATTCAGACTTATTTAATTTTACTTTTAAATAAGTTTCTAATGCCTCATAACAAGCCTTAACAATCACTTGTAAATTAGCACCCGTGGCTTCTCCATAGCGTCTGGGATAATGACTAACCGGCAATTCTTTAAATTTAATTTTTTGTTTTTTCAGTCGATAAAGAATTTCGCTGCTAGTAAAAGCACTGCCCGAATTAAGTTTTAGGTTTTTTAATAAATCAGTTTTAATTAGTTTAAAGGCACAGTCAATATCTTTAACATGAAGACGAAATAAAAGATCAATATAAAGTTTAAATAATCGGGTGTTGATTCTTCTAGACAAACCTTCAGCGCGATTTTTCCGATAAGCAATAATGACATCAAAATCTTTTGTGTAAGGTAAAAAATCAACCAATTCTTGAAGGTCAAATTGCAAATCTCCATCAGTAAAAAAAGTCCAATCTTTTTTAGCTTCACGAATACCTGTTTTTAAAACTTCACCATAGCCTAAATTTTTTTCATGTGAAATTAAACGCCATTTAGCTTTAGCTTTAATTAAATCTTTGGCAATTTCTTTACTGTTATCAGTACTGCCATCATTAATAATAACCAGTTCATAGTCTTTTGCAAATTGTGGAATAATTTTACTTGCTGAATCAATTAAAAGTGGGATATTTTCTTCTTCATTAAAAACAGGAAAAAAAACAGTTAGTGACTCGAGAGCTTTAACTTTTGACACAATATCCATAATAGACGATAATAAGCTCATGTCAATCTCTGCAGTCTTGATAGTAAAAAACGAAGAAAAGAGTCTAGCGAGAGCACTAAAATCTCTCAATTTTGTAGATGAGATTATTGTTTTTGATATGTACAGCACCGATCAAACGCAAAAAATTGCCAAAAAATTTACCGATAAAATTTTTTCTACCCCAAAAGACTTTGGCTACGTTGAGCCAGCTCGCAATCTTGCTCTGAGTAAAGCTACAGGCGATTGGATTTTAGTTTTGGATGCAGATGAGGAAGTCCCCAAAAGTTTAGCTCGAAAAATTCAAGATTTAATAAAAGTAAAAGATGAAGTAAAAGATATTAACGCTTACTTTTTACCCAGAAAAAATCTAATTTTTAAAAAAGCGATTAAACACAGTGGTTGGTGGCCAGACTATCAAGTTCGTTTATTCAAAAAAGGAACGGTTGAATGGCAAAGCGAAATTCACAGTCAACCAGATATTAAGGGTCGGGCTGAATACCTAACGGCCAAAGAAGATTGGGCAATTATTCATCATAATTACCGCGATGTTGAAGATTTTGTTGAACGCAGTCAAAAGTATACTTCACTTCAAGCTCAAGAAAGAACAGCTCATAAAACCATTACTAGCCAAGATTTATTGGAAGCATTTAATGCTGAATTTTTGCGGCGCTTTTTCCTAAAAAAGGCTCATCAAGACGGCATGCATGGATTGGCATTAAGTTTACTGCAAAGTAATTATGAATTATTAATCAAGCTAAAACAGTGGCAGGCTCAAGGTTTTCCAGAGGAGCAGCTGAGTAGCAAGGCATTGATTAAAATGCTCAAAGATCAACGAGCAGATTTTAATTATTGGCTGACTGATTTGGAAATTGCTGAAGCTGGTTTTTGGCGAAAGATTTGTTTAAAAATAAAAAGAAAATTGAAAATCTAAGAATGAAAAATCACATCAGCATTATTATTGTTAACTACAACACCTCAGAAGAAACTAAAGACTGCTTGCGCTCTCTAGATGATTTGGAAACTTGGGGTTTTGAATATCAAATTTTAGTGGTGGATAATGGTTCTAAAGAACCGCTGAAGCTAAGTACTAATTTTTTGCGACATCATCCCCGAGTAGAATTAATTACTAGTGCCAGTAATCTGGGTTTTACTGGTGGAAATAATTTAGGTATCAAGTATGCAGCTAATCATTACGATAGTGATTATTTTCTATTGCTCAATAGTGATGCTTTAGTTACTAAAAACTTTCTAAAAGAGCTATATTTAATGGCAAAAAATGATCCAAAAATTGGTCTAATGTCTCCCAAAATTTATTTTCAAAAAGGCTATGAATACCATAAAGATAGTTATTTGCCAGAACAGTTGGGTCAAGTGATTTGGTATGCGGGTGGCAAGATTGATTGGTCAAACTTAATTAGTTTTCATATTGGTGTAGACGAAGTAGATCGGGGTCATTTTGATGAGGCCCGAGAAACAGATTTTGCTACGGGTTGTTGCATGCTAATCAGTAGAGAGGTGGTGGAGAGAATTAGCACTTTAGACAATCGTTTCTTTCTTTATAGTGAAGATGTTGATTATAGTCTGCGGGTTAAGCGAGCGGGTCTAAAAATTTATTATTGTCCCAGCGCTTCGATTTATCACAAAATTGCTAGTTCAACGGGAGGCGTGGGTTCTCAATTGCAGCAATATTATCAGACTCGCAATCGCTTATTATTGAGTTTAAAACATGGCTGGGGTCGGCGTAAGTTAACTACTGCTCATCTGGCCTTGCGCCTTTTACTTAAAGGTTCTTCTACTGAACGTAAAGCAGTGCTAGATCTAATAAAAAGTAATTTGGGTAAACAAAGTTATGTCTAGAGCTAAGATTACGGCTGTTATTATTGCCAAAAATGAAGAAAAAATGTTGCCAGCTTGTTTGGAGACGCTAACTTGGTGTGATGAAATACTAGTGATCGATGGCGCTTCCAGTGATCAAACGGTACCCATCGCCGAAAAATATGGAGCCAGGGTAATCGGCTTTGATCATCCCTCATTTGCCAAGAAACGAGAAAAGGGCTTGGAAGGTGTCAATACTGATTATTTATTCTATGTTGATGCTGATGAAAGAGTGACTCCAGCCTTAGCTAAAGAAATCCTAGTGCATTTGGAAAATCAAGATTGCCAAGTAATGGAAATTAATCGAGAAAATATTTGTTATGGTCGTAAATTTAACTATGGTAATTGGCAAAATGACCAAGTACTGCGAGTCTTTCAGAAAGAAAGTTTAAAGGGTTGGCAGGGCGAAATTCATGAGAGTCCGATTTATTCTGGTCATCTTTGTCAATTAAATCATCAATTAATCCATTTGACTCATCGCTCCACTCAGGAAAATTTAATTAAAAGCGCTAATTGGACAATTAAGGAAGCGAGCTTGCTCGCAACCAGTAAAAAAACCAAAAAAGTTAGCTTTTTGACTATTTTGCGTAAAGGTTTTATGGAATTTTATCGTCGGGCTTTTAAATATCAAGGGCGCAAAGATGGCATGGCAGGCCTAATTGAAGCTTTAATACAAGGAATTAATCGAATGCTGGTTTATATTCAAGTTTGGGAATTACAGGAAAAGCCCAGTTTAGAAGATCGCTATCACAAAGAAGAGATGCAAATTAAGAAACTCTGGAAAACTGAAGGTGCCAGCTTAAAACTATAAAAATGAAAATTGTCTTTTATTCTCCCTACTTTCCTAAACATTTTGGTGGAGGAGAGAAATATTTACTGGATTGTATCACTGCTCTACTCGAGCGGGGTAGAGATGAGGTTTATTTGGCTTTACCGACAAGAGATTTTCTAACTCAAGAAAAAACTGCCATTATTCGACAAAATTATCAGAAATTTTGTGCTTATGATTTAAATAAATTAAAAATTATTGCCTCACCGCTGGGTACCAGTGCCAGTTTTTGGCAGAAACTTTTTTGGACTAAAGATTTTGATCTAATTTATCATCTAACCGATGGTTCTCTATTTTTTTCTTTAGCAAAAAAGAACATTTTGCATATTCAAGTGCCTTTATCTTTAAATAAACGCTCAGTTATTGAAAGACTTAAATTAAAAAATTATCAAATCAAAAATAGCAATTCGTATTTCACTAAAGATTATGTTGAAAAAAATTGGTCAATAAAAATTGATTTTGTACATCAGCCTTTGGTTAATCTTAATGAATTTCCAGCACAAAAAGATCCATCTTTTAAAAAAGAGAAGATTATTTTAAATGTTGGTCGTTTTTTCCGCCAATTACATAGTAAAAGACAAGATGTTTTGATTAATCTTTTTACTCGCTTACTTAAAGCTGAGCCAAAACTCCTGGCTGGCTGGGAATTACACTTAGTTGGTGCGGTTGAAGACGAAGCTTATTTTCAAGAAATAGAAAAGCTGGCAAAAGATTTACCAATCAAAATTCATCAGCAAATTGATCGTGCTAGTTTAGTTAAACTTTACCAGAGGGCGAGTATTTATTGGCAAGCAACCGGTTATGGTTTAGATGAAAATAAATATCCCAGTGCAGTTGAGCATTTTGGTATTGCTCCGGTTGAAGCGATGGCTGCTTATTGTGTGGCATTATTAATTGCTAAAGGTGGTCATAAAGAAGTTCTTGGTGATGAATTTGCTGATTATCTGTGGCAGAGCGATGAAGACT
>Ga0172377_10006611_pt1 | contig 11932 bp, 9 predicted proteins | sample Pumphouse3metaG_FD_119749 | JGI IMG/M metagenome (GOLD analysis project Ga0172377, IMG submission 119749) | Leachate microbial communities from a municipal landfill in Southern Ontario, Canada - Pumphouse #3 metaG | ecosystem: Engineered > Solid waste > Landfill > Unclassified | place: Canada... | reverse complement strand
GCCACCCACTGAAGTTGTTGGCCTTCGACCACTCTGTAATTTGGGCATGGACAATGAAACACCCGAGTAAAAATATTTGAACCGTAACGAATAGCTTTTTCATGCTGATATTTATCCTGATTTTTTGTAGGTATCTTCCATATATATACTTCTGCTACATCAAAGACAGGCTTTGACATCCTCAATACAATGTGTAAAACCTAGTATACTTTGAGATAGAAGGAATCTAATTATTGTGTATTAATTGCCAGACGGCGAATTGTTTTTTGCAGCTTTATGGCTGGCAGAGATAACCTTAAGCCTGCATAGAGCCTTAACGATTCCGGCATAAAATACACAATAATGTTAATGCTTTAAGTGAATAACAGATAATGATTTATGTTTGTTGTTCGGACGACGGACGGTGGCGGTAAGCCTCTGTTGCCGACACTCCTTTCGGAACCGGATTAGTGCGACTGACAGCATAATAATCGGGTTTAATCCCCCCCTGGGGCGTCCGTCTTCCATAACAAATGGTTTTGCTAGCGATAAATGCTTTCAGTACCGATGCCGGTACTATAATCATCATAGCAAACGATCTGAGACATATAATTCCGAGGTCCGAACAGGGTTCCCTGATTCTCCATGACTCGAGTGCGAATGGAACGAACATGTCCATCCAGCAGTAAAATATTGATTTGTCTTTTATGATTAGAGGGGCCGTCAATACCGATATAATCGGAATAATTTTCGTTAATATCGGCCCAGATTGCCGAACCGGGGTTGTCTCTGCTGAGAATAGCCCTTGGCCCGTGTCCGAAACTACTGCAATGAGAACCTGTTGCCAGAGTAGATATACTATCTTTATCTTCAACATAAAGGAAAATGTAACTCATGGAACTGCTTTTGTCGCCACCATCAAGACCTTCGTTCCAGTTTCCATTGTCTCCAGGGCATTTAAAAAAACGTTTTGCCGCTAAAGCCTCGGTATCATTTGTTAAATCGATTGATGTACCTAACAGATATCCCCCCATTAATAATTGCCCCGCAGGACCGCAGTTGGTATCGCCTACTGCCTGGTTTCTGGCAAGCCAAGTTCCACAGGCATATTTACTGCCATCATGGGAATATTGATTAACTCGCGTTGGAATATACTGTTTATTATCATTTGCATACATTGTTGTCGCCAGGCCAATCTGCTTAAGTTTGCTGACGCAACTGATAGCCTTTGCTTTGTCCTTGGCCTTACTCAGAGCTGGTAATAACATTGATGCGAGTATTGCAATGATTGCGATTACAACCAAGAGTTCAATAAGTGTGAATGATTTCAAAGAAAAACAATTTACCTTCTTGAAATCTTTTTTATTCACTTTACCTTTGTCATTCAGCCCATCATTTGATAATTCTACCTTTTTCATTTGCATTGGATCCACCTTTTTCATTTGTGTTGAATCTATCTTTTTCATGTTTTCCAGATTGTTGAACAATCTGCCGATTGAGTTTATTTCTTCGCTTCCACGCACTACTTTTTCTTTCCTGATAACCTGTTGGGTGAATGATTTATATTGAAGATTTAAGCAACCTTAATATAATCATACCAACAAGTTATCTCTAGTTTACATTCAAAATATTCCTTGTTTTTTCAAGGATTCATGTCAAGTATAAATAAGGCTCCTTTTTAATTATTTTTTTCGTAATCTTGTGATTTTTAGTTATATTCCATCCTATAAAGTACTGTTTTGTGGGAGCATTAGAATTTTCCATTACCTGCTTAAACAAAGTCCAAACTTGTTCTGCAAACGACTGATATGAAAAGGTAATTGCGGGGCATTCAATTAAAGGGAAAAGACTTTTATCCCCAATATACATAAGTTCAGGAGTATACGGAATTTTTCTTTTAGAAAATTCCGTTAAAAACTCATTTGGTGGAAGTGTATCAATAATAATAGCCGTGGGTGGGTTTTCTAAATTCATGTAATACTTTGCATTTTGCTGGGCATTCTTCTTGTTGCTTATATTAACATTCTGATTTTTCACTAATTTTGGGTTGTATATATTAAATTCTTTAAGGATGTCGCGAATATTATCATTCAAATATTTACGGTAACTTTTAAAGCGAATTAACGGAAGGCTGACTCCAATTGATTTATGTCCTTGATTCACCAGCTGACTAACTGCATCTCTAAACATTCCAACTTTATCAAAATCAATCCAATTTGCACCGAAATTTTCAGGACAACGGTTTGCTACCACAAATGGTATTCCATTTTGCCTTAATTCGTAAGCAAGCTCCTTTGATATTGTGCTATACACAAAAATATATCCATCAAGCCAATTCGAAATCCAAAATTTATCGTCATGATTTATCATTTGATTAGGCAGTGTCATTAATAAGGGGTGTTTGCCTTCTTGTTTTATCATTTTTTGCAATCCATTAAGCAATGGATCATTATCTATTCTTCCTGAAAAATTACAAAAGATGCCAATAATACCAGTTTTAGGACGGCTATTACTCTTCGCATTTAACAGATTCCCTTTTGGCCCCATAGGGGTGACTAATCCCATAATTACCAGTTCTCGAACAGCCCGCTGCATCGTTGCTGGAGCAACAGAAAAATCATCTGCCAATTGTCTAATTGCAGGTAAACGTTTTTGATAATACGCTACTTCTATGCGCTCTTTCAACATTTCAGCTATATCTATATATTTCGGTTTAATCATAAAAAGAATCCTGTTTTATTGACTTATTTAATTATAATATAACATATGTATCACATAATGCTAATATCGTTAACAAAAAAGTCCACCTTGCGGAATCAAATTTATCATTTTTAATCTGTTCTTGCTTCCAATTGCATTCTCAGGATTTTGACATAAATTACCTATTTATATATTTGTTCGCTGTGTTTTTGCGGACTGGTCGGTCCTTTTATTTTATCACTATGATATGAAGAATCTGTTTTTAGGGTAAATATCGTCATCGGGGAATTGCCGTACAGCTGTGACTCGTTACGTGGTATTCCATTTTATTCTCCATTGTGAGGTATCAATGTATCCGAGCAGTCTGTTGCGCAAGTTATCAAGAAAAAATTGCGCGATTTCTGCTAGTCGGTTAAATCGTTTGCGTATCTTTTTTCGGACTCCCTGATCTGATAAAGTCCGGACGACTTTATCAAAAGAATCAGTTTTGTGTGCAAGTTGCATTATTAAAAATGCTATCATCTGTATCAGAAAATGATGAACAGACGCTTCTCTCTTATTGCCATACGCGTGTTTAATATTCAGCCCAAAAATTTTCATCTCGTTAAAACCCTGATTTTCTTCTACCCAGCATGTCCTATCAATATAGTTAAAAAATGCCTCAATATTTCCGGAGTTCAGCATAGAATTGGTAATCAACTCATATTTTGTTTTTTCAAACTCCTTGTTTTTTTTTGTTGTAGGTTATGCATTCCATTTCGGCGTATGGAATTGGAATTACAATACTGTTTTTCTTCTTAGCCGTACCATCAGAATAGGATAACTTACTCTATTTGTATGTTTTTTGAATTATCGTATTGTTAACCTCAATAGCAAGATCTCTTTCTTGTCGTATTTCACGGACTCAAAGATATTCTTGATTTTTTTGTCAGATTTTTTGATTGTGTCTTTTCGGTATGAAATACAGAATTTTCCATCATGGTGATTCTTTATCGTGCTGTGTGATATTAAAATTTTTGTGCTACGTAATCCTGTTTCATCAGCTCCAATAAGCAATGTATTAGCTAGAGATTCACGATAGCATTCGATGCATTTGTTTTTTAAAAAATGAAACACCATCTTGTCTAATAAATTGCAAATATGTTTCGTCGGCAGCAATTTTAAGTAGTAGTTGATGGTATCACCACGAGCAACTTGATCGCTTTCCTTACCGTGTAAACGATAAATATTTCCCGATGTTCGGGCATCGGAAAATATTACATCCATGGCTTGATGCGACTTAACGGCGGAAAAACAACGCGCGAACTGATTTGTTCATGACTGGATTAAAACTCTATAAAATGAGCGTAAACTCACGAACTAGATTTGATTCCGCAAGCCTTAGAGAGGGGGGGGCATTTTGTAAATAGAAAAAGTAAACGCACCTTTTTTGTTTTTTTATAAGGTATTAAAGGATACCCTGAATCCGTAAAAATGACGAAGCAATTTTTATTCCACAGATTCAGAGCAATGTATGGTCTGTGTTTATATCATATACAAAGGAATATATTATGGCTTATAATTCGAACATTTTAGTTCGGGTGCCGAAAGGAAATTGTAAATAAAGACGAATCAGAATAGGTAGATTATTTCATCGAATGTTATCGAGGTAGAAAATGGGAAAGTAACAAACAGAAGAAAAGGAAGAGAAAAAATTAACAAACTCGTTTTAGGAACGATTGCTGGCGGATATGAATATAAAAAATGCATATATTTTAAATAGGTATTATATTATAAGATTTAGTTGTGTTTTTCTTGTTTCTTTATATTGTTATTGAATGAAATGAGAGAAAAAGAAAGGATTATTTTGAGAATTTTGTTTGTCGGAGATGTGGTAGGGCATGGTGGTCGGAGAGCTGTTAGTAAATTAATTCCCGGATTATTAGATGAATACAATTGTGATTTTTGTATTGTTAACGGGGAAAATATGGCTGGCGGAAACGGCATGACTCATAACTGCATCCAAGAAATATCAAATTGCGGCATTGATGTCTTTACATCGGGCGATCATGTTTGGGATCAGCGTGGCTTTTCAACTGAAATTATCAATATGCCGAATGTTCTGCGCCCCGCAAACCTTCCGGAAGAACAGCCGGGAAGAGGCTTCGGCATCTTTACGAGTCGCAAGAATAACTATAAAGTAGGGGTTTTAAATCTCTTGGGAAGAGTTTTTGTGGACATGAGTTCCAATTGTCCCTTCGCGGCCGCGGAAAGAATCGTTGCCGAAATGCGCAAAGAGTGTAAGGTGATTATTGTTGATATGCATGCAGAAGCAACAAGTGAAAAGATTGCGATGGGGCGCTTTTTAGATGGCAAAGTAAGCGCCGTTCTGGGAACCCATACGCATGTGCCAACCGCAGATCAGCAAATATTTCCGGGCAAAACAGCTTTTATTAGCGATGTCGGAATGGTCGGATCCCGTGAGTCTATATTAGGTCGGCAAATCGAGCCTGTTTTAAGTAAATTTCGGTTTGGAATGCCAAAGCGTTTTACGGTTAATGATGCGGATATTCGTCTTCATGGTGTTGTAATCAGTGTTGATGAGAAGACCGGTAAGGCGTCTGGAATAGAACGCGTAATGCGTGACATCTCTTAAGGAAAAAGATAAACAATGCGTTGTCCAAAATGTTTGAAGACAGAAGATAAAGTTATTGAAACGAGAATTTCGCGCGACGGCGACTCTATTCGTCGTCGTCGTCAATGCAGTTCATGTGGTTATCGTTTTACAACATACGAGACGGTGATACCGGCGGATATTACAGTTGTGAAGCGCGATGGGCGTCGGGAAGAGTTTCGGCCGGAGAAGTTACGCGCTGGGATTGATATGGCGTGTTGGAAGCGTGCCATCAGTCCAGAAATGCTGGATTCTCTTATAAGCCAAGTAATGGGGCAGGTGGCCTTATTGCCGGAATCGGAAGTGGAAACGAATCAGCTGGGTGAATTTGTGATGAAGGCGCTGAAAAAAATTGATGAAGTCGCGTATGTTCGTTTTGCTTCAGTGTATCGGCATTTTCAGGATACCGATGATTTTATTGATGAGATACAACGCTTGTCGATTGAAGATGCGAATGAGGAAGCACAGGAAACGCAGGAAAAGCAAGACTTATGATTCAGTGGAGTTCAGAAAATCTTCTGATTGAAGATGCATCCGGCGCGTACGTTTCCTATGATGTGGAGCGTTTGCGGAAGGAGTTGGAAAAGTCTTTTGCGGCACAGGGCATCACCGAGAGCTGGATGGTAGAACACCTCGTTTTAACGATGGAGGAAATGATTCGTTCCAGTAATGAAAAAGGGGAGCATTTGCTGGAAGAAGATGTGCCTAAAATTCTAGGAAATATTCTTTTGGCAGCGGGGTATGGTGAGGTCGCTTCTGAATATTTGAGACTCTATGAGGAATTTGAGTTTTTTAAGCCCGGTGAGTTGCAAAAATGGACGGCGAACGAGATGCGTGAGTATTTGTGCCACAGTTTTCCATTAACGGATTCTCAATTAATGCATTTAAGCGAAGAGTGCGTTGCTACAATACAAACCCTGGGTTTTTCATCGGTGTCGGCAACTTTTTTGAGGGAACTAGCGGTTCATTTGTTGCATTATCAGCGATTTTCGGAGAACAAAGAATCGAAATTTAAGTCCAAAACGGAGGGCTTTACAGCATCGTGCTCAATGCCTAGGAAGCCCTATATTCGTCAAATGGAGTTTATTACAACGGATTCATGGATTGGACTTGTGAATGCACCAGGTCGGGCGTTGATCGAAAAGAAAATTATTTGTCCATTGCCGTTATCGGACTTATTTCCAAAAGCGCGATTAGAATTTCAGGTGTATCGATGTGAAGAGATTTTGGGGGGGTGGAATGCCGAGCTGATTCTTTTGAGCCGGCTGCCGAAAATTTTTCAAGATACGAAGGATGTTTTAGATTGCATGCGGGATCATATCAGCCGTACTTGGCCAAAGATTGATGATCCGTCGGGACATATTATTTTCCCGGCTTTTGAAAAGTTTTTTTCAACGGAGCACCTTGGTGGAAATAAGAAACGATGTCAAAAATTTCGGGAAGAAGTCGAAACCCTGGTAGAAAAATACTTGTTAAAAAATACGGGATATTCGCTTCAGGTCAGTTATCGAAAATGATTTTTTTATTTGGTATTGGAAGGGCTGATGAAGGGCCGTGTGGAAAAAATGGCTTTGTAGAAATGTTTTTTTGAAGCGCTGAAATGGATGCTGATAAAAAAAGTTTCAATAAAAGAAATATAAGTTCGTTATACAAATGAGGGGTCTATTATCTTGTATATGGAAACGGAAAACAATATTTATGGAATGGAAAAATAAAAAGCATTCAATTGGGCTGGATATCGGGCAAGACCAGATTAAAGCGGTAGAATTGCGCTGGAACGGTAAAGGCATTCCAAAAATAATTCAGCAAGAAAGCCTTTTTTGCCGTGGGCTTGGTGTTTTAGATGACCGCGAGCTTGATGAAGAAATAGGCAACTGGGCGAGCGAACATAAATTTATTGGGATGAACACCTGTATTGGCATTCCACAGTATTTGACGACGCCTCAGATTACGGATTTTCCCGTTAATGTGAATGGTAAAGCCATGGATCGTATGGTGGGCTATGAAACGAAACAGCTCGCGGGTATTTCAGAAGATACTTTTTTGTGGGATTATCAGATCTTAAAACCTGACTTTGAATGGGTAAATCCGGCGTTAATTGGCGTCTGCCGTGAGAATGTTATTCAAGAAAAACGGAATGGCTTGTTTGCGCATGGATTGAATATTCAGGATGTTGGAATGAATGGCTTGGCGCTTGCAAATGCGTTTTTTTACCTAAAGCCCGAAGAGAAAAAAAGTAGTAATGTACAGCTCTTGCTGGATATCGGCGTGGAAAATTCCACGCTTGTCATTATTGGAAATGGACAAGTGCTATATGTCTCTAGTTTAATGTTCGGGGCAGAGTCCTTCCTTAAAATTTTAAAAGAAGAAAAAAAGTGCGATACGGCACAGGCTGAAAAATTTCTTAAAGATTTTTTGCCCGTATGGGATGCCGAAGAGTCCTCGTTCGTAAAAGCATTGCAGACACTGAAATTTGAGCTTGGAATGAATTTGGAACATTGGCGTGAAAGCCGTCCCAGCCATTTTGATGCATTGCAAATTAAACATATATGGATGAGCGGTGGGTGTGCAAAATTATCGGGACTGGCAGACTATCTCAGTGAATTTTATCAATGCGAAGTGCAATTATTCCAACAGCAAGAAACATCATCAATGCCGGCAGTCTCAAGCGATAGGATGATTGCACTTGGATTGGCTTTGCAGGGAATCGGCGCGGCGGATTATACGGTTTCCCTTGTCCCTGAATTATTGCAATGGCAACAAATCCGAATACAGCATTTTAAGAGTCTGTTCCTTGCGATGTTTCTTCTCTTTGTGAGTACAGCTGCGGGGATGTTCTTTGTTTGGAATCATTGGGAAAAAGAGAAAACGGATGTTGGGGCCTATATTAGTCGTTTGAACAAATGTAATAGAATTATTCCGCAACTGGATCGTACGATTGATGAGATGGAGTTTTATCAGAAGATCTTGATTCCGATTGCGGAAGCCGGATTACGGAGTAATGTGTTTTTGCAGACTTTTCAGGAGTTCAATCGTGTCCAGCCTGAGGAAGACTGGTGTGTCTATATTGCGGATGAATTTAGCCATGAAGCCAACATAACGGAGGATAATCTGAAGAAAAAAGTGAAGGCCCCTCCGAAAAAAAATGCGATATGGGGATCGGCGGAAATTTTTCAGGGAGATAAAGCGGAGGAGAATTTAAATATTACGCCGGTGCTGGAGACAGAGCTTTTGACGAAGATGATTGTGGCTGGCTTTACGTGCCCAACCGGAAAAGGCCGGTACGAAAATATTCTAAAAATACAGAATGCCCTAAATAAGGGGAGTGTTTTTTCGGGGGTGGATTGGCTGGATATGAATACGGAGGCCAGCGGCAAGGAAGAGGCTATTTTCCGTCCGTGGAGAGCCTATTTAAATAAGCAGCAGCGTCTTTTGAGAACGGATTTTACGATGTTTATTCTAAAATTGCCCCTGAAAAAAAGGAATGTGAATTTGTCCGGAGCAGGGAAAGGGAGACCCAAAAAATGAGTAAGCATTGGAAACAGTGGCCACGCTGCCATCGCCATTTATTTATTTTTTCAATTCTTGGAATATTATTCTTAATGTTGATCTGTTTTGTGACGCTGCGGCCACAGTGGAAAGAACTGCAGCAAATCCGACAAGAAAAGCAAAAAGCCGAAACAAAAGTTCGGGAATCTTCTTGGCCTGGCGATCCGGAACGGCTGAATGCTCTGCTGCAGGATTTGAAAAACAAAGTCGAAAACCCGAAAAATAAATTGGGCGTTAAAGCAACCGCTGAAAAAATATTAAAGGAAGCTACTTCTGTATTTGCAGAACGAATCGTTGAAGAATACGGTGGAATGAATAATTTTATAAATCAGGCGTCACAAATAGAATATCGGGATCAATATGATCGTTTGACGTCCCGCTTTGAGGGCCAGGGAATTTATCTAAGTAAAACCCTTTTCGGGATGGATGAAACTTCCGCAGAAGAATATAAGTACTCGATGCTGCTGAAACTCTGGACGGTTGAAAAAATCTATGAAATTTTGGCTAAAAATAATCTCCGAATTGTGCAGGATCCTCAAGTGCAGACCGATGCCAATAAAAGACATGACGCCGCTAAAATTACCGTGCTGCCGATGAAGGCCTATTCAATGGATAAAGATTCAGAGGTGCCGTATTTGCAGGAATATCAGGTGCAGTTTACAGTCGGGGGACTTCTGCCTGATCTCATTCAGGCCTTCCATGATTTGCAAAGTGGCAATGATTTTTTGCCGGTTGTTCGAATGGAGTGCACGCATGAGACGCTTGGCCGGAAGCGAAATCGTCCCAATGCAAAAGGTGAGTTGATTATCCGCCGTATCCAGGCGGTGATCGTGTGTTCGACTTTTTTCTGCCCCGATGAAAGCGGCAAGGGCGTGCCGGTAATGTCCAATAAGAAAGCAATTGTTATACCGTCAGGAATTTAGGAATCGTTTTATGCAAAAACTAGAACTAAAACAAGATTGGGAACGGTTTGTACTGTTGGGAGTCATACTCTTGATTTTGCTTTGTATTGGTCTTTTTGTTTCTTCCCTTTTGAAGAATAACACGAAGGGTAAAACCAGCTCTGAAGCAATTCCGGCAATTCCGCATTATTTGGATGTAAATAAATTGCCGTTATTTGATAAAAAGGCCTGGCCGGAAGTATCCGGAAATCCGATGGCATTTATAAAGAAGGGGCTTTTACCTGCATCTGAAAAAAACTGGATCCCTGGAAAAAATCCCGAAAGGACAACGGCTGAATCCAAAAATTCAAAAACAGAAAACGAGAAAAATGTCGAATCGTCACCGGTGGAAAAAACACCATCAGGAGGGATCACTGAAAAAGATGACGTAATTCCCAAAAAACCGCTAAAAACTTTTACGCTGAATTTCTTCGGATTCTATATCGGAATGCATGATACAATTAGAGGACTGATATCAATCCAAGACTCGAAAAACGAAAATGAATTTTCAGATGATACAGCCGTAGGTGAAAAAATCGCGGAGTATTTTACCGTAACAAAAATAACAAAAGATTTTTTAGAATTAAATACGAAAGATGGTAAAAAAGTGAAAATATTGCGCGGAGAGGTTCAGAGGGTTGAAATCTATGAATAATTTTGGTTTCTCCTCTTTTTCAAATGCGAGTGAAGACTTGTTAACAGTGCTGTTAGAGTCCAAGGCGATTAATTTAGATCAGGCTGATCAAGTGCGCCGCCGTGTAAAACGGACACAAATTCCAGAACATCAGGCTGTTCTGGAAATGGGGTTTGCAACGCAGTCCGTTGTGTATAAAGCACTGTCCGGCTGCACGGGAATTCCATTTATGGAGATCGGCACGATAAAAATACCGGATAATGTGATTCAAAAAGTTCCGGCAAAGGTGGCACTGCATTATCAATTTGTGCCGCTGAAAATGGAACGCGGAACACTGAAAGCCGCCTTCGCAAATCCGCCAGCAGTGCGTGATCGTGAAAATTTGCGTTTGTTGCTTGGCATGAGACTGGATCCGGTGATGAGCACACCTGGAGAAATCAGCAATGTCCTGAAAAAACTGTATGGCCTCGGTGCAGAAAAAGTGATTCGCCTGCGACAGGATCGTAAATCCCAAAATTTGGGCGTAGACGATGGCGTTTTTGAGGACCGTATCGAAGAAAATCTCGATAAGGCTGGTACGGAACAGGATGCCTCTATTATTAATCTCGTGAATGAAATTATTATGGAGGCTATTAAAGCCCATGCTACCGATATTCATATCGAACCTTATCGCGAAACCGTGAAAGTCCGATATCGTATCGATGGCATGCTGCGCGAAATTCCAACACCGGCTGGAATGGTGGATCTGCATGAGGCAATTGTTTCCCGTGTCAAAATTATGGCAAAATTGAATATCGCCGAAAAAAGACTCCCACATGATGGCCGAATCCGCCTTACCCTGAAGGGCGAAGCATCCGATCTGCGCGTGTCTATTATGCCGACCCGCTTCGGCGAAACAATATGTCTGCGTATTTTGAATAGCAGTTCTATCTTTATATCAATGTCTCGTTTGGGATTAAGCAAATACCAGGAAGCGCTGCTGGGAAAATTGGTTTCCATGTCTCATGGTATTATTTTGGTGACAGGGCCTACGGGAAGCGGTAAAACAACTACGCTTTATGCAGCACTGGCCTTTGTTCGGGATCATTATACCGAACGTAAAATTATCACGGTTGAAAATCCTGTTGAATATGAATTGGAGGGCATTAGCCAGATTCAGATGCATTCAGAAATCGGCCTGACTTTTGCAGCAGCACTGCGTTCTATTTTGCGCCATGACCCGGATATCATCCTTGTTGGAGAAATTCGGGATAATGAGACTGCTGATATTGCTATTCAGTCTGCCTTGACGGGGCATCTCGTGCTGTCTACTTTGCATACAAATGATTCTGTTGGTGCGGTGAACCGCTTGGTTAATATGGGCGTGGAGCCTTATCTTGTGGCATCTGCGCTGGTTGCGGTAGTTGCCCAGCGGCTTGTCCGTCGAATTTGTGTCCATTGTAAGGAAGAACAGAAAGTGATTCCGCGCCGAATGCG
>Ga0172377_10006610_pt1 | contig 11934 bp, 8 predicted proteins | sample Pumphouse3metaG_FD_119749 | JGI IMG/M metagenome (GOLD analysis project Ga0172377, IMG submission 119749) | Leachate microbial communities from a municipal landfill in Southern Ontario, Canada - Pumphouse #3 metaG | ecosystem: Engineered > Solid waste > Landfill > Unclassified | place: Canada... | reverse complement strand
CTCTGTAATCTCCAGCAGGTCTATCTGTTCTTCTTCCAATCCATAATTGGAGTAGACAAAATCCTTGTTTGTACGCTCACGCAACCCCATCATTCCTGCATAAACCCCATCAATATAATAGGCCACCGGCTGATACGCCTGATGGTCGACGTCCAACAAGGCGGATATAGACTGCATGAATCCATCCCTTACCCGCAGACCCTCGTATCCATTACCACCGTTCCTCAACTGGAGACTTTTATATTCATTATCCGGCTTTTCGGAGAAGAAAGAGTAAGCAAGTTTATTTTTTCCCGTCTTCTTCGAAGCATTCAATTTGAGTGTCTTTTTTGCGTAAGTTCTAGAGCAACCGCCCATTACACCCACCTCCACTTCTTGAGAGATGACAGGTTTGCCATCCACGATATATTCGAAGTGAACCGGACGTGTCCAATCCTGGTTATAGTTGGCAGGAGTAGACAGACACCCTTTATTCGGATTCGTCGTGCCATTAGTTCCCGTAACATATATTCCGTAAGTATTATCGTAAAAATGGACACTATCTGTTATTATAGAGACAATAGGAGCAGAGAATCCACATTTCTTATGTTTATCGTCCACATAGAGATATGTTCCTGTAGTCATTGCACTGGAAAGCATACCTTCTTTATACGCTCTAGCCCTAATCACCTTCGTCTTGGAGATTATTATCGGCTCCGTATAAGGCTTACCCTTCTCCATTGTTGGTTCCGAACCATTGGTGGTATAGTAAATCTGCGCACCCGCCGTCGCTGAAGAGATGAATAGGCTAACCTCAGAAGTCTGCACGCCCGGTGCCGTTCCGAAAGTAGGCTGTTTGCATCTGGAAGAGATACTTGAATAAGATGCTCCGTTCCCCTTCTTTGGCGTAGGTTCCATATAGCCGAGCACGCCAGCAAAATAACCATAAGAGAGATGAGGATACATAATAGGATAAGAGACCTTGCTCACCTCCGTCGTACCGGAGAGCAGTATCAAAGAACCACCGTCAGAGTCTATTTTATAGCCAGCATGAAAATTTTGGTCGGTAATTTCGTCGAAATAATAAAGCACATATTCGTCCGCACCGATGACACAACTATGGCCCACGGTCCACGACCATTTTTCATCCCCGCCCTTTTTTAAGTTTTTAAATGTGTAACCCTTTATATCCACATCATCGGCACCATCATTATATAGTTCTATCCAGCCTACATAATTGTTATTGCCGTTTCTATATGTCGAGATATTACATGGCATTAGCTCGTTTATCACAACCCCTGCATTTGCTATAACTGCAGTAAATGCCCATAACACAACCATTCCACATCGTAAGATCTGTTTTACGCCTTTCATCTTCATCAAATTTACGTTTCAAAGATGGGGAGATTATCCGCACTAAAAACACCCCGTCCCTATTATTAATTATCCAAAAAAGCAAAACTCACCAGTAGTTCCTCATTTCGTGGCGCAAATCTACAAACATTTCACACCATAAGCATAACTTACAATACAAAAAACATACCATCTCCACCATTTCTTTATCATTTAACATTCCGCTCATTCCGCTTTCATAGCAGTCCGTGTGTCGCATCATGATGCCATAAATTCATTTTTTTCTTTTCCCGTTACTTTTTTGCATGAATTTTGTATTCTTAAGAATCCAGGAAGACTAATTTCTTCGATGAACGAAACTAATTTAATACGGAAAAACAAATGAAGAAAATTTTTATGCTACTTGCAGTCACTGTTTCCTGTCTGCAAGCCTTTGCTTTCAATTACTCAAGCGAGAACGATTGCAACAGCAACAACTACGTGCAGGCGTGGGGAAAGCTCAAACTAGTAGGCAACCAATTGAGCTCCGAGTCTGGAGAACCCGTACAGTTGCGTGGATGGAGTACTCACGGCCGCCAATGGAACGGACAACTTTACGAGAACTCCAACTTTTTGGCAGACCAAAAAAAGTATGGCGGAAACATCGCCAGAATAGCCATGTACGTTGAAGAAGGTGGATGGAAGGACGAGAACTGGATCAAGAACTGCATCGACTGGACTGCCCAACTGGGCATCTATTGCCTAATTGACTGGCATGTGCTCACACCAGGAAAGCCATCAGAATATATGGGCAAAGACCCTGTGGGTTTCTTCGGAAACATCTCCAAGTATGTTCAGGAAAAGGGATACAAACACGTTCTTTATGAACTCTGCAACGAGCCCAACATAAACACAGATGGCGACATCTACCGTACTGAGCTTTGGGAGGACATCAAGAGTTACGCGAATAAAATAATGCCCGCGATTCAACAGAACGACCCCAATGCCATCGTCATCGTCGGAACCCCACAATGGGACCAAGCTCTCGTCCATGCCGTCGAGGAGCCTTTCACCGGCTATACGCTCAACATCATGTATGCCTTTCACTCTTACGTAGGAAACCAGGAACAATATTTCGGCGAGTTGCAGACAGCCGCAAGATTCATCCCTATCTTCGTGACCGAGTGGGGAACTACCGAGAACAAAGGGCAGAGCGATTTCTCTCCAGAAAACGCGGACGTATTCCTTGACATCTGCAACGGCAACAACCGCGGCAATGTCAAAATAAGCTGGTGTAACTGGAGCTGGTCTGACCAAGGCGGACTCTCCGCTTCCCTATCGGGAGGACAACCTACCACACAATCCGGCCAATACATAGTGAACCAACTCCGCAAAGGCGACAAGACAGCATCCGAGCAGGCATCCACTCCATACGAGACACAAAAAATCAGCGCGACAGGAGAATCCTACATCCTAATGGAAAACTACGACAAAGGAGGTCAAGGAGTTGCCTATCACGAGTCCGATGACGCACAATGGCAAAAAGACTCTTACGCCAACAAACACTGCAACGCCGGAATAGGCAGTTCCGATGCGAAGATGCCTAGCAACTTCCACAACGGCGAATGCGTGGACGTCAACTACATCGACGACAGTAAAACGATGTGCAACATAGGTTATATACTTTCCGGCGAATGGGTGAAGTTCACCATCGACGTGGAGAAGGCTGGCTATTACCACTTGTCTGCCTACGCCAACTCCCACAATTCAAAGAATAGGATTTCATTCATGATTGACAACGAAAACATCATCCGAGACCTAAACGACAGAAGCAAGGACAACGTAAACATCGTCTACATGGAACCTTTCGGTACACCAAGCAACGACGGCGGCTACGGAACATGGGGGTACTCCTCCTTCCGTTCTGACTTTGACGGCAAAAGCAAGGAAGATGCCGACTATGGCTTATATTTCGAAAAAGCAGGCATACAGACTCTGCTCATTACCTTCATGACCGAATGTTCTGGTCTGGGATCCATAAAACTGGCTCCTCTTTCTACTGTCGACGTCAATGAAGTAGAGAATGACCCTGTTCATGTAGATTTATCTTCCAACAACGGGGAGATTCTAATCAACATAAGCAACATGGAGGTTGACAACGCCGAAATAAACATCTATTCCGTTTCCGGCTCTAACATATTCAGAGGAAACATCCACTCGAACACCACCGAACTTGGCGACTTCGAGGATGGCATCTATATCGTCACAGTGAAAATCAACGACTCTCTATTCAGAGGAAAAGTTGTAGTTTACTAAAACATTTAGCCCCCCAAAAAAGACGGCTGTCGGATTTTTTCCGACAGCCGTCTTTTTTTTTTGCAAAAAAAAACAATAGGCATTCATTTTTTGTGTTAATTTTGCAAAATTCTATTTCTGAAAACTTAAAATTTAAAAAGACTACTTCTATTATGAGAAAGTTACATTTTGGTATTGTTGGAGTTTGTCTACTATGCTTGACGTTTCTCTCTTCTTGCATTGACAACAGTTATGATTTGGACAACTTTTCCGATGACGTATTTCTCCGTACGGAGCAGGTGATTCCGGCGGGAAGTTCCATCATAAAAGCGAGCGACCTACTCCGCGAGATTGACGTGGAGGGTGTACACGTAGACGCCGACGGGTTGATATACTTCCAATATGACACAATAAGCACTATAAACATTGAACCGTTCAGTTTCTCCCTGGACAAGGACACTACCCGCTTCCCTATATCCAAACTATTCGAAGGAATGACAGGATACATTCCTTTAATGACAGGATACATTCCTTTAATAAAGGGCACGAGCAAAGAACTTCCTGCCGAACTTCCCATCCGGATTGATGAAGAGACAGGCGAAGGTAGAATCGACACTATCTACATAAAACATGCGGACATAGACTTCATCATAAACACCAACGTAAGCGGACTATTGGACCATCTAAGTTTAGACATCGCCGTTCCGAGCAACATTCCAAATGGCGACTACACTTGGGATCAGACTCATCACAAAGGGACTATCACGGTCAACAACTCAAAGATAGACCTAACAGGATCTGACATACTGAACTTCAAATGTAAAATAACACAGACGGAGAATGCCTCAATATACATAGACGAAGATTCCTATATCGAGATTATCTGCAGCGTCAACTCTTTAAGATACGAGAAAATATTTGGATTCTTCAAATCAAGAAACGCGCAGATAGAGCACACCACTTTAGGCATCGGACTCTACGACGAGAAAGACGTAGAATACTCTCTGTTTGTGGCCGACCCCCGCATTCGGGTAACAGCCAGCAGCAACGCCGGAGTTCCGCTCACCACCACCATCGAATCGCTAAAGGCAAGAAAAACAACGGGATCGTCTGTCGACGCCATCTTCACCAACGGCACTAAATCATGGTCGTTACACATGGAGCCATCAGACATAGTTGGCAAGGAGATCATGGCGATGAAAGACTCCTTCGACTCCAAAAACGGATGTATAGACAAACTGATCAACAGCACCCCCGACTCCATCGACTTGGAAACAGGTTTTTTCATAAACGGAGAGAAGACATCCGCCGACCAAAATCCGTACTTCCTGCTAGACAGCACTTACGTCAAACTGGGGATAAGCGCCTTCATCCCCTGCTGGATGAACAAAGGCAGCTTTATCGTTCTAAGAGACACCATCGAGGATGTGGACATCTACGAAGACGTGAACGACTACGAAAAGGATGATTATGAAATTGAGAGTGCGGAGATATACATCGAGATAAACAATAGGATGCCTCTCCACGCCAACATTGACGTCTCCTTTCTGGAAGAAGATTCCCTTGCTTCCAACTACACCGACTCCATCATCGTATACAAAGAGATTCAGAACAAGAAGCTAAAACAAAACATTACCGTCGACGCTGCGCCAGTATCACCTCAGACACACTTGGTAAACGGTACAAAAAGCACAAGAAAAGTCATCGAGGTGGACAATTCCATGGTGAAAGACATAAAACGGATCAAACGGATACAGTTGACATATAACGTCAGAGTTCCTGACGCCGCCGAATCCGTAAAGGTAACAGGATCCAACACCATTGAGACAAAGGCTTATGTCCACGCAAAAGGAAATTATTCGTCCGGAAAAAGCAAAGGAGACAAATCTCTAGACAAACAACAAAAGAAAGATTAAAATGAAAAAAAGAAATTTATATACGCTTCTGCTGCTATTTACATTTGGGATAGCATCCTCTTTCGGCCAAGAAGCCAGCACACTATACTTCATGGACAAAAATCCATTAAGGCACAATCTGAACCCGGCATTCCAGCCTGCATGTAAATTCTACATTGGCATGCCGCTGGTTTCATCCATCAACTTCAACGTGGGCAACAATTGCCTATCGTTCGAGGATGTGTTTCAGGGGAAAACCATCAACGGTGAGAAACAGACCGTCTCTTTCCTAAGCAAAAACGCAAACAACGGAATAGACGGCTTTTTGGACGCTTTACACAACGACCTCCGCATCTACTCGGATTATAACATTGGGCTCATCAACTTCGGATTCAAGGTGAAACGTTCCTACATCACATTCTCCCTCTCCAACAAATCCGACGTTCAGGCCATCATTCCGAAGGCCATTCCGGAGGTTCTGCTAAAAGGCAACGGAGACATCGACGCCACCAAATCATTCAAGATAGAAGACTTGTCCGTCAACGCATCCCTCTATTCGGAGGCTGCCGTTGGCTATTCCTACATCATCAATGACAAGCTGACCCTCGGAGGCAAACTGAAATTCCTTTACGGACACGCCAACCTGCGCACAGACTTCAAAGACATGTCTTTAACTATCAACAAAGACGAGTGGAAAATAACAGGCGACGGCGCCGTGGAGTTGTCCGCCCCTTGCGTAGAGATTACACAGAAAGAGGACGGCACCATCGACAAGTTTAAGTTTGACGATGACAACGTCGGCGCTTCCGATTTTGCCAAAGCAGCAGGCTACGGCTTTGCGGTAGACTTGGGTGCCACCTACAAACTGATGCCACAACTCCAACTCTCGGCCAGCGTAGTAGATCTCGGATTTATCCGATGGCACAGAAACTTACACTCACTCACCAAGAAGACAGACTTCGTCTTCAATGGAGTGGTCTACGAGATATCTGACAAAGACACGGTAGATTATGGGAAAGAGTACGAAGAGATATTGAACAACATGTACACCGTAGACAACAACAGCAGCTCCTATACCTCTTGGTTGACGGCCAAAGTGTTTCTCGGTGCCGAATACGGCGTTTGGGACAATAAGATGACCTTCGGATTTTTGTCCAAGACTTACATACTCCGACAGAAGATGTTCGAGGAAATGTCCGTATCTGCCAATTTCAAACCTTGGCACATTTTCTCCACCTCCCTTAGTTACTCTCTTCTAGACGGATGTTGGAGTAATCTGGGATGGGGAATCAACTTCAACTTCGGCCCTGTCAACCTGTTCACGGCAATAGACAACATTCCTTTGACATATGCCAAAGGCGACGATTTCATCGTACCAACCAAAACGCGCGGAGTCAATTTCTCCACCGGCATGAACTATGTCTTCGGTTGGAAAGAAAAGAAGAAGAAAGAGGAGAAAGAGGAAGAAAAAGAGGATTATCCTCTACCTACAGTCGAAGACTCCTTGGCTACAGACTCCGCAGCCACACTGCCTGAGCCTATCCAGATAGATTCCTCATCAACCGCAGACACAGACACATTGGCATATGAGGTCGACTCAACCATTGAGGCAGACACCATTCCGACGACAGACACCATCGTTGCACCTGAATTACCGTTGGTTGAACCGGCAATGCAAGAAGAAAAAACAGCTGAAGACAACACGAACGAAGGTAGATTGTGGAAGGAGGCTCTCTACGGCATCAAGTTCGAGGAGAAACAACATCTGATGATCATCAACCCTTCTTCCTACAAGTTGCTCGACGAGATTGCGAATTACATGACGGCCCATCCAAAGGCGACACTACTCATCAAGAGCCACTACAGCCTTGAACGCGGCGAAGAGTATAGTAGGTTCATGACTAGAGAGCACGCCAACTTAGTGAAGGGCTACTTGATAGACAAGGACATCGACCCTAGCAGACTGAGTACCGAAGGCGTGGGCGGCGAATTCCCGATTGCGCCAGAAAACACGGAAGCAGGAAGAGCCAAGAACCAACGCATGGAATTGCGTATGTTCGAATAGAAAAGACAAAGCTACCGACGGCATTGGCCAACGGCAGCCCATAAAAGAAGAGGGGGGAGGAAGACGACCATGGTCGTCTTCCTCCCCCCTCTTCTGAAACGTTTTTGAGAATCAACAAATGTCTAATTTAATCAAATGTCAAAATGGAAGATATCACAAAAAAAGTAATCGATAAATGTTACGATTTCGATTTGAATTCAGACGGCATGGAGTATCTCCATTAACAAAGCAGATACTTTTTGGCATTGTAGATTACCTGCTCCTATTACAGAACAAGGTTCAAACCGCCAATTTGAATGTTCAAATTCAGATAGAGGAAAATCATGGGAAAATGACTTTAATGCCATACCATACATTCAATTTTTGATATTTGACGCAGAAACTTATGATGAATATAGGGATTATGGAGTATCTTGTGAGGAAACTAATTACACTATTCCCGTTTCGTACCATTATCAGTTAAAATTAGAAGATTTGCAACGTATGAATTGGACGGTAGTTATCCACCTGAGGAATAGATTATAAATATAGGAAGTACCATAAAGGAAAAACCTCCGCACACCCACATCACAGAAATCAAAGAAACTATTTCTGCAACCATGCGGAGAAAACAAGTCACGAAAACGGATCCGTATCAACCGGATTTTCTCAATAGACCATCAGTTTGAGAGATACGGATGCATATGCGGACTCGAACTGCACCAGATACAACCCGCCAACCAAAGAGACAGGAATCTCCACATAAGGCTCCGCCTCCATGCCGTGCTCTTGCAGAAGAACACCTGATGCACTATAGAGCCTCAACCACACAAATCCACCTACCTGGTCGGAATATACTTTGAGGAGGCCAGCCTTATCATAGAAAAGGCGAGGCGCTTCCTCTCGCGAAAACTCAATGTCTGTATGTTCTGTTGCGCCCGGGAGCAGTTGCCAATATGCGGTTTCGTCCTTTTGCGGCAAAGCCTCCTGAACCACATCCCCACCCGTCGTATTCCGAACAAAAAGTCCACTATGGACAAACTGCATGGAGACCACCAAACCGTCGAAATCAGGCTGAGCAGCCAGGCGTACCTGCTGGTGCAATTTGCCATTCCACCCCCATAATCCTACCGCACCACCGGCAGCCTTCGATTCGTTCGGAATTTCCAGCACCTTTTCGCCGAAATTGACACGATAAGCCCCATTCCCCAAGTCTGAGAGCGTGGCCAAAGCCGAAGGCGAGCTACAATCGCCCAAGATAATACCATTACCCGACGCCTGCAAGCAAAGATTGGCATCCAGAGAGAGAATGCGGACGGTATCTGTGGTCAAGGATGGTTCACGTCTGTTCCACACCCGTATCCAGTCACACTTCAGCAACGCAGGATCGGAAGCCGTCACTTGGATAGGATTGCTGTTGTCCGTAGCCCAGCCACCTATGGCCAGATTAACAATGATAGACATCGCCTCGGTCTGACTAATCTCCGAAGGCCGATTATACGAAGCCACCAGTTTATCGTCAAAATAGAAGTTCATGTCCGTCGCCGTCCATTCCAAACCATAGTTATGGAAATCGGCAGATTTGTCAGGACCAGAATGGACTCCACCGAAGGAGGCCTCATGATCCCAAGCCGAGCCATGCCCCGCATACCAATCCGTTTTAGTGTAATGGAGATAATAATGGTGGTCCGTACGTGCGTGAGGCACTTCAAAAATATCTATTTCGGGCGGCCATCCATCCTGCAACATCCAGAAAGCGGGCCACGTGCCCAGTTGAGAAGGCATTTTGAATCGGCCTTCTATATAACCATACTTCACGTCAAACTTTCCACGGGTGTCGATAGCTCCGGAGGTATAGTCCAGAGAGTAGGTTTTCCCTCCGTTGGAGCAGGAGGCAGGCGCATCGGGATGACGGCGGGACTCCCCCTTTATAACCAGACACCCATCTTCCACAGAGACATTCTCCTCTACGCAATAGGCACGATGGTTGTGCGTATGCCCCCAGTTATAGGTGGAATTCCATTTGGACTTATCCAAGGAAGAGCCATCAAACTCGTCACTAAAGACCAAATCCCAACCGTCCAAGTTGGAAGGCGGAGTAGCCACTACACTACCAACTGCGCACCATGCCGACACAGCAAGCAACGCACCTTTTCGTAAAAAATCAATTCTCATTTTTCTGAAATCAAAAAATAAAATCCTTTTGTTTTCTACACTACGGCAATAACAGAAGTCATTGTCTTTGTCCGATCTTTTTTCTCCTCTGCATCAATAATTTTATATCAGAATAAAACCAAAAGCCAAACAAGGGAAGAACAAATAAAAGACAAAAGAAAGAAGACAAAGACAACAAACAGATACAACACAACATCGCAAAGGAAAGAAGCATAACAATCCGGACAAACATCCTCTTAAACGAAAATTCATTCTTTTCTTTTTCAGAAAGACGCTGATAAGGAATTCCATTTTTCACATCAATAAGATGTTTCAGAAACATCCGGATGTTCTCTGCATTTCTCAGAGAGAAATGATAATTCCGTTCATAATAAGGAATGCTATTAATCAACAGTCCATCTTTTAGCCTGATTATCGTCACAATCTCGCACGACCCACCCTCTAATCTTAGCAACCTCAGATAATTGCCACGGTTTTCATCTATCTTCCAGTCTAAATCTTCATTTAGACGGGAGAGCACCTCTTTAAATTCACTAATATCACATTTTATCTCTATTTTCTTAAAACGCAAACAACGCCTCTTTATATACAAGGAAACGACGGATAAAAAAGAAAAGACGAGAAGAACCATCCTATTTTCTTCATCAGAACGACTACTTGCTAAAGATTCCGAAATCAGAAAATAAAGCGAAAGAAACAGATAAATCAAGGAAGGAAAATAGTAATCCATTCTCTGAATGAAGGTCAATCGAAGACGTTTCGTCCTCTTCATCTCTTCTATTCCATATTTCGGCATATTATTATCTTTATTTGTCCTTTTTTATCAAAAAAAAAAGATAAAACATATATTTCAATATCTATCTAGTAATCAACAAAATAACCATACAAAACTTTTCTATTCCAAAAGAGAAAAATCATCAATTTTTCTACATCTTCAACCTGTGCCAATGGCAAAGCAATAAATTACCATCCCCGTCGCGCAGATGAAACCCGTTACCATTGCAGTAGCGGAACATCTCACAATCGGCGCAGATGCCGGTTTTCATCCATGAACGGTCGCGGAATTTCTCAAACCGATTGTTCCATACCGTCATGAAATCGTCACGGTAGATGTTTCCCTGCACATAGTTGGCACGGATGCTCGGACAGGCGGAGATGGACCCGTCGTTCAAGACCGAAGCCACGCCAATACCTGCATCACAATGAAAAAACGAGCTGCGCACCTCCATTTCATATCCGCCCAAGAAGCCTTCACATCCATAGCTGAGCATTATCTTGCCCTGTTTGCGAGTTTCGGCAATAAACTGCATAAGGGATGTGAACTGATGGTCGGACAACTGAAGTTCCGGTACATCCGCAGCACGCCCTACCGGGAAAACGGTAAAGATGCGCCACTGCTTAACCCCCAACAGAATCAGGAAATCTCGGAAAGCAGGCAGATCGTCAAAGTTTCGCTGATTGGCACAAGTCACCACATCCCAAACAATCTCCTTCTCTTCCGTCAACATACGTATAGCTTCCGTGGCACGGGAGAAACCGTCCGGCACACATCGGAGCCAGTTATGTGCATCTTCGAAACCATCAAGGCTGACGGTAACGGAACGCATTCCTGACCGAAGCAACGCATCCAATCGGGCACGGCTTAACGCGAATCCATTCGTCACTATGCCCCACGGATAACCACGGCGGTAGAGTTCCAATCCGCATCGTTCCAAGTCTTTGCGCATCAGAGCTTCACCTCCTGTAAAGACAACGAACACCTTGTGCGGATCGACGTGCGGCGAGATACCATCCACCACCCGAAGGAAATCTGCCATAGGCATATCCTTTGAGTCTGAAGTGGCACGGCAATCGCTTCCGCAATGTCTACAAGCCGCATTGCAACGCAACGTACATTCCCAAAAAAGTGTGCGCAACTGATGTTCCCGAGCCCTCACCGCTGATTGTTTCCGCACAATCTCAAGAGCCAGACGCTTACGCAGGGAAATATGCTTACTCGCCATCCTGCTTCTCCAGTTTAACATTAACTGTTTTTGTGGCCAGACCCTCATACCAATCACCCCCACCGACAAACTCGTCAGAGGAGAATACGACATCGACCGTATCAGGTTTATAACCTTTTTTGTCAAATATCAGCTTGGCATCCTGCAATTCGGAAACAAAAGTGACCCGTCCCTCTATCAGATAAGAGCCAAGGTCATTTGTCCTATACGT
>Ga0172377_10006608_pt1 | contig 11935 bp, 10 predicted proteins | sample Pumphouse3metaG_FD_119749 | JGI IMG/M metagenome (GOLD analysis project Ga0172377, IMG submission 119749) | Leachate microbial communities from a municipal landfill in Southern Ontario, Canada - Pumphouse #3 metaG | ecosystem: Engineered > Solid waste > Landfill > Unclassified | place: Canada... | reverse complement strand
GAGGTGCCGATGTACAGTGGGCTGTGGGACGCAATGTCCTGACTGAGGAGCCAGGCCGCATGCTCGAGCCATCGTTCTGTTGGCCCCGTGGAACACATGTCCGGGTGTTGTTCTGTAAACCACATCTGGTAGTGCAATGAATGGGATCTGCCGCCGTAGCTGATAATTCCAGCCAGTCCCAGGGAATCATTCTTGTCGTGTTCCAACATACGGATATGTTTAGGACAAAGACTTTTTTTACACCAGTTGTCCGGATTTTGAAAAAAATTTTTAATTTTTAGACTGTGATCCTGCAGAAGATTCTGAGGATCGTACACCTGTGGCAATGAGTTGCGGTGTGTAACATAGATAAGCGCTGCACGGCTGGGCTGTGAAAAATGTGATAATCCCTCCCTGAGACCGTCCAGTACATGGTAAATACACAGGTTAATAAATGCCTTATCACACACCTCTCACCCCGATTGCCATAGAATTTGGTCCGTCCTGCTACAACGTAAACAGTGCCCGTACGATGACCCCTTTATTCTCGACTGCATGGAATAAAAAGACTCCGTTTGCAGCTTCTACCCGCTCCCGCATCCCCGAGATGCCCATCCCCAATAATTTGTATGACTCATCGTCAGCATTGAAACCTTTCCCGTTATCTTGAATCCATATCTCCAGAATGTTTGCCCTGCAAGAAAGAATGACAGTGATCACCGTTGCTTCACTGTGTTTTACGATATTTTTTAACGCTTCCTGGGTAATCCGAAAAATGGCGGTTGCCAGATCGTCTGGAATGGAAATCGCCGGTTCTGTAATATTGATCTCAAATCTGTATTGTCCGTAGGCCTTGGCAAATTCTCTGCAATACCATTGCAATGCAGATGCGAGGCCTAGATCATCGAGAATGGATGGTCGCAAACCCATGATAATTTCTCGTAAAAGAACTATTATTTTTTGAATAGATGCTATATTTTCATCTAATAAACGTAGGTCAATTCCTTGTTTTTTTCTTTCCAAAGAAATAATAGCGTTTTCCTGACGCAATTTTAGTGCAATAAGGTCCTGTACGACGCTATCGTGGATTTCACATCCGATACGTTTACGTTCTTCTTCCATGGCAGACATCATTTTTGAAGACAAAGCTTTGAGTGTTTTTTCATTGCGTTGTAATTCTTTTTCTATAGTTTTCCTTGTATTTACTTCTTCGATCAATTTATCACGAGAGACTGTTATTGCACATAGCTTGCTCGTCATCGCATCAAAAGCGCGAGAAAAATCTCCAATTTCATCTTGAGAATGATATTCCGGTGTATACTTAAGTTTTCCCTTCCCTATTTTTTCCATTTTTTTGAGCAGGAGACATAGGGGAGAAACAATACTTTCATGCAAGAAAAAGCATATACAAAGCATGGAAAGAATGAATATGATCATAACTATTATGACCATATGCTTACATCTTGCCTCCAGTGTAGTTATATTGGCATGTGATTTTTTTAAAAGCGTATTTGATGATGATGAAACGTTTTCAAGTATAACTAAAATATTACTAAAAATATTGTTTTTAAAAATGGTAAAATCATCTTCTTTTATTGTGGATACCTTCTTTTTGTCATTATCGTGTATTAATTCATTTATTTTTTCCATATCGATCAACATTCTTTGGAGAACGGATTCATCTTTTTTAAAATAAATGGCAATTTTTTCTACAGTATCCCTGATTTTCTTATTTTTTATGTCCCATTGGAATATAATTCTTTGCCTATTTATGGGGTTTAATCCATCGATAAGGACTGTTATGTCTGAGACATCTTTTACTATTGAATACACAAGACGATCATTATCTGTAGCATTATCCATTTTTTCAATATAATATGAATAAATAAATATAATGAAAATATGCTCCAATGCTATCAGTGTGTAAATAGTTTTTATTTTAGAAGAAATTTTCATATGCTATGCAGCATCTACTTTGAAAATTTTTGTCGTATTGATAATCAGAAAACTGTCATTCAATACATGAATTTGTTTACTGTACATATAGGTTCAATGGATGATGGTTACAAAATCAGGCCGAACCTTATACATAATTGAATAATCGACCAGATCAAGAGAATTAGGAGCCTTATTTGCATCTACCAGCCCGGAACGTATGGCCCATAAACTCCCCTGTTCCATTTTAACAAGGATAGATTGGGATAATGCCACATGCACCCGGTACACGGTATTCAGATAATGCCGTACCTCCTTTAGGGAATAATGCTTTCTTTTAACAATAATTTTTTCAGCTGCACCTTGATGTTCACGTAAAAAAGTCCATGCATCCATAATACCTCGTAATACTCCTTCGACTAATTCTGGATGATTCTTCGTAAAATCATTCCGCATAACCAATACGGGCATCTTGCGGGCCAGGGTATTTTCTTTAAATTCACGAAAGTTGCCATGGAGTGCCGCGCGCACTTTGTCCATGACCGGCTCATGCTGGCACACCGCATCAATGTCTCCTTTCTGGATAGCCCCGGGTAATTTGTTTTTTTCCATAAAAACCAAGGTCACATCCTCTAAAGGAATATTCCATTTTTCAAGGTAGGTCGTCAGAAAATAATGCGCCGCTCCTCCTTTGGGGACACCAATTTTTTTTCCTGCCAGATCTCTGGGGGAAGTGATTCCTCTGTCCGCAGGCACGATGATGGTCTCACTGGCATCAATGCTTCCGAGTTCGGCGATGACGCTGAAAAGACCCGGGTGGGCAAATGATTCCACGGCAGCAACAAGAACGGGAATGTTGGCACCGTCCATGCCCTCACGGACAAGTCCCTGCCTGATTTGTTCCACCCCTCTTTTGTAGGTGTGCAGCGATACATCAAGTCCATGATCCGCAAAAAAATGCTGATCGATGGCAATCTGGAACAAAAAGTCCGCGGCTCCAATGCCAACAGCCAGATTGACCCTGTTGGACGGATTTCCCATAGCCGGAATCGTACTTGATATGCATAAGCCAAGTACGAAAAAAAGACGTAATATAACCTGTTTCATTTCTTTCCTCCGAGATATTTTTCGTTGTAACAATGGGTAGTACTCGAAATTCCTTTACAAAAAAATGCAACGATCAGGTTTTACAAAGGTACATGATGCGGATTTTGAAAAAAATTTTACTAGAAAAAAAGGAGTAACTCGAGTATGTCTGACAACGCACGTATGCGTAGCCGTTCCTGTTGCTTTGATTTGTCTTTTGTACTTGTCAGACATGGTGTGTTGATATTTTTTCAATTTTCACCTTTTTACACAAGACCGCGAGCCATGAATACATCCGTCCCAAAAACTATTTTACTTGCTGACAACCACAATATTGTCCGTGAAGGTTTACGCGCTCTTATCAATATGTTTAATAAATACAGAGTGATAGGAGAGAGCTGTGATGGAGAAGAAACGGTTGTCAAATATCAGGAACTTCATCCAGATCTGACTCTCATGGATCTTTCGATGCCTCTCCTTAACGGGGCCCTGGCAACCAAAAAGATCATCTCCCTATCTCCCGAGGCCAAAATTCTCATCCTGACAGCTCACTATGCTGACGAATATCTTTATTCTACACTGGAAGCAGGAGCTAAGGGATACATCCTTAAAGATCAGCCCAGTAAAGACCTGATTCAGGCTATCGATACAATTCTTGAGGGTGACTATTATATGAGTCCCAAGGTATCATCGCATCTGGTCCATAACTTTATTTCCGTCAAGAGACGCGAAAATTTTGATCCTGGGTATACGAATATTACCACCAGAGAACGCCAAGTCCTCTCCTTGATAGCCGAAGGCAGGAAAAGCAGGGATATTTCAGAGCGACTGCATATCAGCGTCAAAACAGTTGAAAAACATCGTTCGAATCTTTTGAAAAAAACAGGACTGCACTGCGCCGTCGAGCTTTCTGACTACGCCGTCAAACATGGTTTGGTAATTAGCCCGAAACTAGGCACCCCACCGGCGGTATCTTACTAAATTTTCTGTACATATTTATGTTCTTCCGGACGGTGATGCTTGTACCCTCCCCGCATCTCTCCGAAGGACTCTTGATACGAATGCGTTCTCGTTGCTGCCGTATGTATGAGCAAAATAAAAGCCAGATCCGAAACGCGATGTATTTCACGTAAGAATCTGGCTTTTATTTTGCTTTTTTTGGGTTACGTGCTCTGTGGGGTGATAAGGGGAAAGGGAATACGACCAGTGCCTGTGCTGACAACAAGTGCATTTCTTTACATAGGGAACTCAGTAGAATTCCGCCAGCCCTTTCTTTTACGAAAGATAGAATTCCTGAAGAATTTTTCTTCCGCCTCTTTCCAGAATTTCCCAGGCGAGCTCCTCACCAATTTTTTTAGCCTCATCAATGGGACCGCTTCGTTTCCCGGACACTACCCTTTCACCTTTTACATCAGCCACTAAACCGGTCAACACGACCTGCTTATGTTCAATCACTGCATGGCAAGCAATGGGTACTTGGCATCCACCATCAAGAGCGCAGAGAAATCCCCGTTCAGCGGTTACAGAGATCCGAGAATCGGGGTGGTCCAGAAAGGCCAAAAGCTCCGCAATATCTTTGCGGTCACGATGAAATTCTATTCCCAGAGCCCCCTGGGCAACAGCAGGAATAAAAATATGGGGAGGCAGCTTTTCGACATACGGAGCACTGAGGCCCAGCCGATTGAGTCCCGCCAAAGCCACGAGAATGGCATCAAAATCGCCCTGCTCAAGTTTTCGCAGCCTGGTATCCAGGTTTCCGCGTAACGAAATGATGGATAGATCCGGACGCAACCGCAGTAGCTGGGACTGCCTGCGCAGGCTGCTCGTACCGACCCGGGCTCCTTGGGGAAGGCTATCCAATCCTGGATAGGTATGTGAAACAATGCAATCTTCACACGCTTCACGTTGGGGAATAACTCCTAATAGCAGGTCTTCAGGCAACTCGGTCGGAACATCTTTCATGCTATGGACCGCAATATCTGCACGGCCATCAAGCAGCGCTTCCTCGATTTCTTTGACAAAGAGCCCTTTGCCGCCGACTTGAGCCAGGGGGACATCTTGGATTTTATCCCCTTTCGTCTTAATGACTTTCAGGATAACGTCCAAGTGCGGATACGCTTCTACTAAAAGAGATTTGATATGTTCTGCCTGCCAGAGAGCTAGTCTGCTGCCGCGGGTTGCAATTCGTATGTGGTCCATAAAATCCTCTGAATCGGGGAATTGTTGGCAAAAAATGCTTGAAGAATAACAAAAGTGTTCATGCCGAAGGGATGGTTTTCTGCTATTTACTGCCGCAGGTGGCACAATTGCCACCTCGGCATGACGCGCAGGGATTCTTTCCCCGGGTCGTGATTGCTCTTGAACTTGGCTTTCCCATAACGATAGGCCCGCCGGTCACAAATGATCCACTGGACATAAGTTTTTTGACTTTTTCTGCTCCGCAATCAGGACAGATTACCTTTTCTGTATTTTTGAGAACAACTTCTTCAAATCGATGACCACACTTTTCACATTCAAATTCATAGATTGGCACGTTCGTCTCCCGGGTAAAATAATAAGTAATGCTGTATAACGAAGAACATTTTTAACAAGTTTCTGCTAAAAATGGTTGTAATTCCGACACATTTTCAAACAAAAAATAATCTACGAGGCGACAGAGCAGATGGCCGGCAGTGATATGGATTTCCTGGATCAAAGGGGTCCTTGTATCAGGGACTGCCAAAATAAAATCACACGATGCCGCCATGGCTCCTCCACCGAGACCTGTCAGCCCAACAACGGTAATCCCGAGATCTGTTGCGGTTTGAACAGCCTTGCAGATGTTTGGACTATTGCCGGAGGTAGAGATAGCCATCAGAACATCACCTGCCCTGCCCAGAGCCTGAATCTGTTTTTGATATATCTGCTCAAAGGAGTAATCATTGCCGATGGCTGTTAGCGCCGAAGTATCTGTTGTTAAGGCTATGGCAGGAAGTGGCGGACGTTCAAGAATAAAACGGTTGGTGAATTCCGCAGCAATATGCTGACAATCCGCAGCACTTCCCCCATTGCCGCACAGAAGAATTTTTCCTTCTCGGGCCATGGCTACAGCCATTTTTTGGGCAATAGTTACCAGGTTTTGTGCGTTGTCGGTAAAAAACTGGTCCCGAAGTCTACTCCCCTCACGCGCATGTTCGTTAATAATGGAAAGAGCCTGTTTAGACATGGTATCCTTCTATATAAAAAAGTATAATACATAACAAAACCAGTGCCCTATACCGAGCAAGAAACAACTGCAGGCCATCAGTTTTGGTCTGCAGGATAAGGAACATATCTCGTATATTGAAAAAATGTGTGCAGTTATTCAATGCTGGTATCGCCAGCCTCCGAGCCACCTCTTGGCAGCAGTGGCTCGCCGAAAACGAGATATCTTTAACGGGCACGCGTGGTAATGGATTGAATAAGCACTCTATAATATATAAAAAGGAGTTCCTGCCCGTCAACGTCAGAAAGCCCTTTTGTTGCGCGGGAACAGCAAAAATATGCATCCCTGGAGAGTTGTTCCAAAAATATACATGATTAAGAAAGCCAACAACGTTGAATATGTCAAAGTTTACATTTCTGTAAAATGCTTCCAATATCCTTTTGCATTTTTAACATTTTTAATAAATTTGCATAGGGAAAACGCGACGGAAAACGATAAATAGGGTATATCAGTATGAAATTATAGCTTTTTTTATTATTGGCTCAAAAAAAGCGTTTCACAGCTATTCTCTTCTGGCATTATTATCCTTTGCAGATATGCAGAATGTTTCCAGGCTGGTTGTACCGGACACCAAAAGATACACGTTTTTTCCATCATGACAACGGTTGGCACGTAACGCGTTTGTCTAATCAGGCATCACCTCGGTATCGTATGTGGTGAACCATGATCGCAAGCTGAAAAATTTTCTGATTCGTTTCCCGAGTATTTCGTACCGTTGGCTGAAAAATATATGAGTACAAAATGGATACAAACTAGCTAATTTATCTGAAAAATTCAAATCGATAATATGCTTTTCATTTTTTTTTGTTTTATGTATAATTTTATATTGATGTAACTTTAATCCAAAACCCAGGAGGCGTCTGTGAGAAAATGGTTTTTAGTATCGATGTTGGTTCTTGTTTCGTCAGCATTGTTTCTGGCAGCCTGTTCCAAAAAAGATGCATCGGCCCCAAAAGAAATCACCATTGGTTTTAATATTCCATTGACCGGTGATATCCCCAAGGTTGGTGAAGAATCAAAGTTTGCAGGCGAAATGCTCAAAAATGAAATCAACGAAGCAGGCGGTCTGGAAGTTGGAGGACAGAAGTATAAGTTAAACTTTGTCTATGCGGACAACGAGTCCAAAGCCGAATCCGCAGTGTCGGTTGCTCTTAAGCTGATTGAAAAAGATCAGGTTCTGGCCATTGTCGGTCCCAACTCAAGTAAGCAGGCTGTCCCGGCTGGTCAAGCATGTGATGACAACCATACGCCCATGATTTCCCCCTGGTCCACCAACCCGGATACAACTCTTGATCGCCCCTGGGTTTTCAGAGCTGCGTTTCTTGATCCTTTCCAGGGCCCTGTTGCTGCTGACTTTGCCATGGAACAATTTGGTGCCAAAACAGCCGCAGTCCTTTATGCCCTTGCCAATGATTACAGCAAGGGGCTGGCTGAAATTTTCAAAGGGGATTTTGAAAAGAAAAACGGCGCAGAAAGCGTTGTTGCTTTTGAAAGTTATGGCGATAAAGATCAGGACTTCAGCGCTCAGTTAACCAAGATCATTGCAGCAAAACCAGATTTTATTTTTCTGCCGAATAATTATAATGAGGTTGCTCTGACCATAAAACAGGCACATGATTTAGGCTGGGCCGGCCCGTTTATGGGTGCAGATGCCTGGGGTAACTCCGAACTGATGACGTTGTGCGGTGACGATTGTAAAGGTCAGTACTTTTCTACGCATTATGCCGCTGCGGGCGCTACAGGAGCTACTAAAGAATTTATCGATAAGTACAAAAGTTTGTATGGTTACCAGCCCGCTGATGTTGCCGCCCTTACCTGGGACGCCACGCGTATCGTTCTCAAGGCCATTCAGAACATGGGTAGCCTAAGCGACAATCTTGCCGACAACAGAAAAGGCATTCGGGATGCATTGGCCAACATTGCTGAATTTCCAGGAATCACCGGAAACATGAAATTCGACGCGCAGGGTGACCCCATTAAATGTGCTGTTGTGGTCAAAATTAATGACCAGGGCGAATTTGAATTCACAAAATCAGTCTGCCCCTAAGTATACTTGCCATAAGTAAGGACACCGCCCGGCCTGACAGGGCTAAAGTAACATAATATTCCTGCTAGGCCGGGCCTAAAAAAAGTCCGCCGGGTTGCAATCCAAATCATGATCCTAAGAGGGGGCTTCAGTGCTCGCAAGTATTCTGCAAAATATTATTAACGCCTTGCAATGGGGCAGTTTTTATTCACTCATTGCTTTGGGCTATACCCTTGTTTACGGTGTCCTGCTCCTCATCAACTTCGCGCATGGCGATGTTTTCATGGTGGGAGCATATATTGCTTTTTTTGTAGCAACTTTTTTGCTCAGTTTTTCTGCGTTACCCGGCTGGGGAGTCCTAGCTTTGACCATTCCTCTGTGTATGATTCTGACCGCATTGGTTGGAGTTTCCCTAGAACGTATCGCATACCGTCCCTTGCGCAGGAAAGGAGCACACCGCCTGTATGTGGTCATTACGGCTCTGATGTGCGGTCTTGTTCTGGAAAACGGCAACCTGGCCCTCTTAGGTGCAAGCAGAAAGGCTTTTCCCGAGCTCATCCATAAGGTGGTCTTTACCTTTGGTTCCGTGACCATGACCAACCTTAAAATCGCCGTTATTCTTTCAGCTTTTCTTACTTTTTTTATTCTGCAGTTTATTGTTACCAAGACTAAAATCGGTATGGCCATGCGGGCTATTTCGTATGATAAATTCGCGGTGCCACTCATGGGTATTCCCATTGATACCGTGATTGTATTCACCTTTGTTCTCGGTTCGGCATTTGCCGGGCTCGCAGGTCTTCTTTTCGCCTTGTCCTACCCCATCCTTGATCCCTACATGGGAGCAATGATTGGTTGGAAGGCCTTTATTGCTGCTGTTGTTGGGGGTATCGGGGATATTCGCGGAGCATTCCTGGGCGGTTTTCTTCTTGGGTTTGTGGAAATTCTCGTTGTCGCTTTTTTCCCATCGACATACCGCGATCTGATCGCTTTTTCTATTCTGCTCGTTATCCTGTGTATCAAGCCTACAGGACTTTTCGGTGTGGCCCAGACGACCAAAATCTAAGGTTGCACATTTTGTTCCCCGTCTCCATCTCTGGAGCAATGTTCCAGATTGCAGAGCGGGCCTTCATTTTCACCTACCAGCAGGAAACAAGTAAGGTATATGCAAAAGTACTCTGTTCCACTTCTTGTGACCATTCTTTTGATAGTTCTTGTTGCCCTTTCGCAATCAGGAGCCATGGACCTCTATGTCCAGTCAATTATCCTGTTTATGGGCATCAATATCATCCTTTCCTCCAGCCTTAATCTCGTTAACGGATACATGGGAGAATTTGCCTGTGGACATGCCGCGTTTATGGCTGTCGGAGCCTATGTTTCATCAACCCTCAATGTTTGGCTGTTTGCTCAGGACAAATTTTTCGGTCCCCCTCTTCTCCCGCCGGAACTGGCGTTATATTTTTTCCCGGTTGTACTTCTTGCCGGAGGGATTGCTGCAGCCTTTGCCGGAATTCTGATTGCCATCCCGTCCTTCAAAACCCGTGGGGATTACCTGGCTATTATCACCATCGCGGCCAACTATATCGTTACCAGCACTATTATCAATATGGACAGCATTGGCGGTGCTCGGGGGTTTATGGGGATGAAAAAAGTTCTTTTTTCCATGTCTGACACCATTGATCTGCCCTGGATTCTGATCTGGGTCGTAATCAGCACCGTGATGACTATCTGGTTGATCAGACGGTTTGTCTCCAGCACCTATGGAAAAGGCATTAGCGCTATCAGTCAGGATGAAGTTGCTGCTGAAATCATGAGCGTGAATACCAATAAAATGAAACTTATCGCGTTCATGCTTTCATCCGGACTGGCTGGGATAGCTGGAGGCTTGTACGCTCACATCCTCGGATATATCAATCCCGGTTCCTTCGGCATCCTCAAGTCGACCGAATGTCTGGTCATGGTCTACCTGGGCGGTATGGGCTCGTTGAGCGGATCGGTCATTTCTGCCATCCTGTTTACATTACTTTTGGAAATGTTGCGTTTTGTCATTCCTTGGATCGATACTATCATGCATTGGTCATATCTCCTGCCTGACAGTTATCATCTAAGTCAGGTCTGGAAGTGGGTCCTTATCCCGCTTATTTTGATTTTATTGATGCAGTTCCGTCCAGAGGGGATCATGGGCAATAGAGAATTGTCCGATATTTTTCCCCGGCTAAAAAAATACTATTCTTTTAAGTAGGATATACAGGAAACATCATGGCATTATTGGAAATCAAGGAGTTAACGCAGCTTTTTGGCGGATTGTGCGCCGTTTCGGATTTTTCGGTCGCGCTCGAATCCGGCGAGCTTGTAGGGCTCATCGGCCCCAATGGTGCGGGCAAAACCACGATGTTCAACCTGGTGAGCGGTTTTTATAAACCGACCCAGGGTTCCATAACGTTCAAAGGTCACCCCATCACGGGGCTTAAGCCGCATGAGATTACAGCACTTGGGGTTGCCCGTACTTTTCAAAATATCCGTCTGTGGAACGACATGACAGTGCTTGAGAATATCTGTGTTTCTCAGCACTATAACATGGGGTATTCCATTGTTGATGCCTTGCTGCGCACCAAACGATACCTTAAAAATGAAAAACGCATTTATACAGAGGCCATGGAGATCCTGGAGGCCTTGGATCTGGCCAGATATGCACACGAAGTCCCTCCCAATCTCCCCTACGGATTGCAGCGCAAGGTGGAGATCGCACGGGCCCTTTCCATCAAACCTTCGCTTCTATTACTGGACGAACCAGCCGCAGGGCTCAACTCGGCGGATGTTCAGGATTTGATCAAACTTATCCAACGCATTCACAAAGAATTCGATATCACCATCTGGATGATCGAGCATCAGATGACAGTTGTTATGACCCTGTGCTCGCGTTTGAAGGTGATTGATTTCGGATCGACCATTGCAGACGGAACTCCCGATGAAATCCAAAATAATCCTGACGTGATAAAAGCCTATCTTGGAGACGATACAATCTAATGCTCTTAGAAATAAAAGATCTCTTCGTACATTATGGTAATATCGAGGCGTTACACGGTGTCTCTCTAACCGTGGACAAAGGCGAGGCGGTCACCCTCATTGGGGCCAATGGTGCTGGAAAAACAACCACATTACATACGATCACCCGTGTCCCGCCTCCCGAAGGTCCCAAAGTTTTCAATGGCGATATTTTGTATAACGGGAAAAGTATCCTGGATATTGACGCCCATATCATCGTTCAGGATTACAAAATCGCCCTTGTTCCTGAAGGCCGCCATATCTTTGGTAATTTGACTGTTGAAGAAAATTTGCAGCTTGCAACCTATGCCAGAAAGGATTCGGAAACAATCAAAGCAGACTATAAAAGGGTCTACGAGCTCTTTCCGCGTCTTGTGGAACGTAAAAAACAGCGCAGTGAGTCCCTGAGTGGCGGAGAACAGCAGATGCTCGCGGTTGGCAGAGCATTAATGACAGGCTGTGACTTCCTGCTTCTTGACGAACCCTCCATGGGCCTCGCTCCCCTGCTCATGTATGATATGTTTCGAGCACTCAAAAAACTCAACCAACAGGGAATGACCATTCTGCTCATTGAACAGAATGCCCGTTTAGCCTTGCAATTTGCACATCGTGGCTATGTCATG
>Ga0172377_10006606_pt1 | contig 11939 bp, 4 predicted proteins | sample Pumphouse3metaG_FD_119749 | JGI IMG/M metagenome (GOLD analysis project Ga0172377, IMG submission 119749) | Leachate microbial communities from a municipal landfill in Southern Ontario, Canada - Pumphouse #3 metaG | ecosystem: Engineered > Solid waste > Landfill > Unclassified | place: Canada... | reverse complement strand
CGTTGTTCCAGAACCGTATTGGGATGCTTTTTTCGTCCTGGTTGCCAAGAACGGATATCCCAGATCTATGGCTACTTCTTTGAGCACGGATTTCCTGGATTCCATGTCCACGGGCCTTAATTCTTCGGGATCTATCTTTTCGATCTCGGAAATAACAACGGGATCGGTGTAAGGGTATACGAGGTCCTTTCCGAAATGGGCAGCTATCTTCTTCTCGCACGGAACGGAGACGTCCACAAGCCTTTCCACTCCCGCAGCCGCCAGCATCTTGTAATCCTCATCGGATTGACCGACGAATTTGGCGCATCCCATGAAGAACTCATCGGCGCCCTGGCCGGTCAGGATGCAGTCCTCTTCCGATGACATGCAGACGCAGAATAAAGGCAACTCGTAAGAAATGGTGAACGGATCTGATGTTCCAGTGGCGACGATCATATCCCGGATGTAGTCTTCCACATTCCCTTTGTATATTGGCACATGCACCCACGGAAGTCCGAGTTTTTCGGAAAGGCCCATGGCTGCCGAGACATCGAATGCGTTGTTGGTCCCGCATGTGTAGAGGGTGACCGATTTCGCATATTTCTTGGCGAGAGCCGCAACCAATCCGGAATCCAGTCCGCCGGAGAATGCTATGCCCACGTTTTTTCCTTCGACGTTGTTCCTGATAACGTTGACGATTGATTCTTCCAATCCGTTATATCTGAAAGACATGTATCGAGAATGAAGGAGTGGGATTATATAACGGCGACGGGCAGAATGGCCTTTAGGTTAAGGTTTTTGAGGATTCTTCATAAGAGTAAATTATAGAACAAAGCTAATTATGGAATTAGAATTTTGGGTTTGTAAGCAGTATCTAACATTTCGATAAGATGTTAGATTCATGGTTTGGAATGTGATAAAATGTTACATCCTGCAAAGTTGAATAAGGGCATTTTTAACATGTTGGGCTGCATTTGAATTTACTAGTTTCGATAATAATATATGTATATAACATTGTTTTCGAATTTGTTGATTTAATTGATTTTTTTACGGATTTCTTTGTATGCAAGCGGTAGCATCTTTTCGATTTTCAGTTTGGATATGTTGATATTATTTTTTTTCAATCTTGGATTGTATTGACTCCATGCACTGGGATATATATTGACTTCAGAAAGCTTTGATTCTTCAATTATATCGGATATCGGAGTCAAGAATGTTTTCTGTTGTTCTTCTGTATATGCAATTGGAAGTGTCCCTTTCATTGCCCAATCTAATAGATTTATTGCAGAAAACCTATCCAACATTTCATGTTTCTTTTTATTCCAATAATTTTTTAAACAGTTGAAACAAGCGCCATCACAATTGCATGATTTTAAATATTCTCGAGTTTTACAAAACAGATTTAATGAATCTGAAGCTAGTTTAGAACAATAACCTGCGCCACTCGATAAGGTATCGAATAAGTATAGTTCCACAACTGTTTTGCCACTGGTGTAAATAATACGATATCCACTTTGGATATCATTAGAATCAACATCTAGTATACGTCCTGCTGTTAAACATAATGCTTCTGAGAGTGTAGTGGCGGCTTGGTCGAGCCATCTATTTTCTCTTTCGGTATCTATAAGGTTTGGATCAAGACTGATCTCGTAAACCACCATATCTGTATAGAAATCATATCCAAGATATGCATATTTTAGATTATAATGATTGCATTTGTTCCTATCAAGGGCATAAGTAGGAGATTCGATATGTGAATTGAGAAAATCTTCACAGGTGCCAGGCGTAGTTGCACCACATCTGCAACACACAGTGAATCCACTTTTTTTAGGTCCTTCGTTTAAAATTATCATTTTCTGTTCGGATCTTGTTTCAAATTTGATATTTAAGCCAAGTGGTTCCATGTTGGATTTATCAGGAATCACGGAATAACAGGGAAGTTCTGTGAAACTGGCAGTTGTTTTCAGACTCGATGATGAATTGTCTTTGGATCTACCATTGGCTGGTGAAAAACCCCAAGGGACAATCATGTCTTTCGAATGGACAGAAGAACCGCAGAATGGGCAAATTTCTTTTTCATCTAGACCAAACCAAGGACATTTTTCGTCATCACACATATATATTGTTTTTATATGGTTTGGATCTTTCATCATTTTTTCAGTACTTACAAGACAATTTCTCTTGCCGATGAATTCTGTAATTGCACCGGAGATATATTTTTTTTTGTTAACTACGATTTCACGTCCAGGAACATACTCACTTAAAGCAATGTTTAGTTGTCGATCGGGTTTTTCATCAAGCTTTATTTTTCCTGATTTGTGTTCATCATTTTTGAGAATATTGAATCCGATGACATTACGAGGAAAAGAGTATGTTGGAAACAATCCTTCTTCCAGAGCAAATTGTAAAATGTCTTTTTTACCATATATTTCTTGGTTATTTGCGGACATAGTCTGCATTAAATCTAATTTTTTAATGATTAGTCTGTATATGTTGCCTTCATCCAGATATTTGTGAAGATAGCTCGGAAGAAATAATGTTTCTTCGTTATTATTGTATTCTTTAAGTTTTGTTTTAAAGAATAATTTGAATTGTTCATAATGAGTGTTATAGAAATCGTTAATCAACAAGTCATCGATCGAGATATCTTTTGATAATAAGTAGTCAGCCATGATCGATGTAGCTACATGTCTCTGAACTAGTTTATAATTGTCAGAATCAATCCAGGGTGTGCGCGGATTGCCAGATACCATTATTTCGGGGTTATTGAAGTAGTAGTTGTCATAACGACCCCTATCAGAATATGATATGACAGTAGATATCGACGCACTACGCCTACCAGCACGACCAGCACGCTGTTGATAGTTTTCGCGTGATGGAGGTATATTGCGCAATCCTACAGCTGTTAATGAACCAATATCTATTCCTACTTCCATTGTAGTTGTACAACTTAAAACATCTACGGGTTTCGTATCATTTATGTAGACATTCTGGAAACGTAACTCGTAATCTTCTGTTGTTGACCAATTTTTATCACATTGATCCTTATGCGACAATTGTGCGGTATGTTCTTCAGCATTCATTATGTTCAGATTTTCGAGGTTTCCGTTTAAAACATCTATCACGGGTTTTCTAAGGAATTTAACTTCTTCAAAGTCATTGGAAATAGATTCTGCACCAGATTTCAAACATGATCCACATTTTCCATCGAGTGTAAAAGGCAATATTTTATTACAATGGGGGCATTTGAACCATTCTTTCCAGGGATTACAACATAATATTATTGATTTAGGATCGAGATAATATCCTTCTTGAGCGCCTATCGACATGGGTGTGAGAAATGATTTGAATAATTGACCTATTTTTTCAGTCAATTCGTTACCATATTTATCAATAGAGTATTCTTTGTATAAAGTTAGAATGTCAAGGTTTGAAGCATTGATGTCTAAACCGAAACGTTCAACATATCTACCTAGATCTTCACGGATGTCATATTCATCCGTGGCGTAGCCAAGAGAATAACTGTCGCGAGTTATCTGTCTTGCCCAGTTTGTGAATAGATGTGAAAGCTCTGTAATTTGAGAGCCGTTTAGCCCTATTCCTCTGCATTTCTTCAAGAAAAGTTTCTGTTTAGGTTCTATCCAACATAGACCAAGATCTGTTAGGGATCTATATGAATCACAGACTAGATTCATTATACTGGCACGGTAATCTCTAGGGACGTCATTGGTGAATTCTGTATAATCTATTTCATTCTCATTTTCATTCAGAGAATCTTTATTATTGGTCAAAGCTCTAGATACTGAAGTTTCGGAGTCACCATAAAATATCTTTAGATTGTTGTCATAGATGATTTTTAAAAGTGCAGGGTACAACAGATCCATAGTTGGTTCAATATTTGATTTGGACCACCAGGTCTGCAGGTTTTTAGAAGTCATTGTGATTGCGGCACGCATAGATTCTTCTAAAGATAAGTCGGAAAGATCCTTGGCAAGATTAGCTGCATTCTGTCTGCTATCTGAGAATAGTAAAACTTTGCGACCTTTATTTGGAGTTTTTTTGACGTCTTCAGGTGAGAATAGAGTCGGCGGTTGTATTTTTAATTGTTGAGAGACTACGTTAAAGAACGGGTCATTGCCTTTAGTTGTAAAGTCTGTGATATGTAGTTGATTTTTCTTACAATGAGGGCATACGTTGAATGTTAGAAGATCGGGTCTTCCACGCGAGCTGATTTTTCTGTAGAGAAGATGAATATAACCATCATCTTCATTGTATTTGTCATCTCTATTGATTTTTCCTGTTTTTGAATCAATCCAGCAATCTATGGTATCTTTGATTGAAAGGTGTTCCCCTTCCTTTAGGATATAGAAGTGTACTTCGCGAAGGTTATCGTCGAATGCCCTTCCATAATCATCCCATAGAAAATCATCTGCTGGTTCAATATATTCCAAATATCCTTTAATGAAAAGAGTACCACACGAACGATCATTCATCAACTCGAAGATACGTCCGCCACATCCACATCTTTTAGTCTTGTCATCTAGATATATTTTGCCAATCCCAGGCATAGAATGATTTTTACAATTGCAACGAGGGTTTATACAAGCATAGATTCCTGGTAATCCGCGTATGAATAGGTGTATTTTTGTAGGAAATAATGGCTGATTGTGATTTTTGGCCAATGGCAATATTGCTAGAAAAGAATCTAGCGCATGCTGTGCAATTTCTAATTCAATACCAGGGAATAGATGTTTAGGTAATTGCTCATAATTCTGAGCACCGGTTCTGCATAATTTTAGAATGTCTGTAGTAGTTTTGAGGTTTGTAAGATTGTCAAACAACCATAATCCTATAGATTCCATTGAATTGAAATCACATATGGAAACATCTAAACCTGTTCTAATTCCAAAGTTTTTCACAGTATCGAATACTTTAGATTCATCTTCAAGAGCATCAATATCGAAATCTTTTAGAATATTTGGATTCACTTCGATTGAGCCTTCTTTGAGTTCTTGTCTTTTGCCTGGTATTATCACAAAATTGTCGATATTATTTTCTTGAATTGACAATCTGTTAGCAAAGAGTCTAACGTCTTTTTCTGTATTATTTGGAATACTGGCACTTGTTAGAATGAATTGAACTTTATTGCGTGGTATTTTAAGGCGGTTTAAAACGCGTTTAATTAACAATGATACTTCTCCACCAGATGATCCATGATATACGTGAGCTTCATCAATGACAAAAAGCAATTTGTTGTTTGCATTACAAGATAACCATTTTTCTGTTTCTTCCCAGATGCTTTTTTCAATCGGTCTAAGAAGCATATATTCTAACATAGAGTAGTTTGTAATTAGAACGTCTGGGCAATATTTTTGCATTTCATGACGCGTCAATAGTTCCGAATCGTTTTTGTTGTTGTATATTGATTGTTTTTCGAGAGATTCTATGAAAGATTGCAAGTTATCTTTAGCAGGGTATCTTCCCATATCTTTCAATTTATTCTGCAACTCGGGATTTAATTCTAGTATGTCTTTTCTAAGTGTATTGGCATAATCTTTGTCATATTTGGGAGTTGTTGTCCCAGAATAAGCAGTACGGCCAGTATACATTCCGAAAGTAGGGATGCGGTTTGAACCAGATTTATTCTTGAATATTCTTCTAAATTCTGGAGTTCCAATCATCCGCCTTAGACGACCAACTTGATCAGATACGAGAGCATTCATAGGATAGAGCATTAGAACGCGCACACCTCTTTGTGACCAGGATTCGGGACTGGTTTGTGCTTCTTCGAATAGTTTGTCGACCATGGGCCACATGAAACATTCTGTTTTTCCTGAACCAGTTCCAGTGGCTACGAATACGTCTTTGCCTTGAGAGTAATTTTCCAGGGCTTCAATCTGGTGTGCATAAGGGTTGTTGAATATGCCCATTCCTTTCTCAGACATTATATTGAAGAATTCTTTGTTTGCTGGAGTAATATATGATGAATTCATCAAACCTTTATCTATAATCATATATGCGGGGTTGGCCTCAACGTATGGTGTTTGGAATAATACTCCTGGTTTTGAAAGATCGTTTTTACAAGCTAATCTTAGAGCGTCATTTTTTCCAAGATACTCACTTTCGATGTAATCTGTTAGACGCTCGCTTAGTTTGTTGCAAGTAGCTTGAACACTATATCTATTTAATTCTGGCATTTGATTTTCAACCCCAAGCTTTCTAAAATGGTTTTGATATAATCTGTAAGGAATGTTGGACCATAAAATGATGCTAGGTCTTGTATGTTTCTCTTGGGCCACATGACCGATCTTATAAGGGAACTTTCATGAGAAGGTAAGGCACAGAACAGGTTTAATTGAAATATTTTTTTGTTAAATGGGCAAATAACAGTTACTTTATTGATTGTGTTTGTTCTCATGAGATAGAATTCGAATCTGTGAAAATCTCTGCTGTGTACCAAACGATTATCAATATGGTAAAGACCCCCCTCCATTCGTATATAGTATTCTTTTTTGAATTCAATTTCCCTAAGAATAACTTGATATGGGGGGATAAATGAGCCAGTTGTAGTCGTATAGCCCTCATTATAGTGTTTTGTAGGATCAAATATCTTATCGTTAGAACTGATTGTTTTGTAATCTGGTTTGGTCTTTTTAAGAGAATTAATGTAATCTAATACCCATTGTTCCGAATTGATTAGGTTTAAATTGGATTCAAGGTTTTCACACTTTTTTATAATGGATAGACCAGACATTTCAATCGAGCCCTCCATTTGTTTAGGCAGGCCCTTAATAATTGCACGATCACGAGATATGTAGATTGTTTTTGGTTCAGGAAGACTCAATCTTATGAATTTCGAGTCAAAACCAATTTCGTTCAATTCACCAACGTGTAACATATTCTCAACAATATGTAAACCGAATGTGCCATAATCGCCCTTCATTTTAAGCCAATCTACAATATTATTATCGAAATGTTCCGATGTAAGAATCGATTCGATGAACTTATTACATATGATTATCGTGTGTTTTTTGCTTCCATTTATGCCATCATCTTTTATGTCTTGAGTGGATGTTTTAGCCCAGAGTGATGCAGCGGAATAGAGGACAGCCTGTGTGTATTGGTCTTGAGACATGTCGCTTTTGTATTGTAAGATCCCGATAGAACTGGCAATGGTGTCGATGAGATTAGACATCTATCATCGACCTGTCGAAATCTGTTATCGTATTGTTGCATTTTGACAATATTTCAATGAAATCTTTTAGATGATTATTTATGGGTGATTCGTCGCAACACGTTGCAATCAAGTCATTTATGATTCCTTGTTGGAATCTTGTGATTATGCATTTTTCCACTAATTCTTCAAATTTATAATCTATAGAACGGACTGGTTTCAAGCATAAAGTATTGGTATCTCCATACTCTATGTCGTCATTTTTTAGATATGTATATTCTTTGGACATGTCGATGTAGGTGGCATAATTCCAGATGTCTGAAGGTGCAGCTTCCAACAATATTGCATCATCTGATTGTATAATTAATCCTTTTTTAACATACCTACATAGTTGATTAAACAATTTGTAATCGAAACCAGTCATGGCACCCTCAACAACAACAAGACTCGATTTACTGGAATTGATGGTATCTAAAACTTCATTCAGAGAACCAGTTCCAACGTTGATTTTATCAATTAGTTTTCCTTCCATACATGCAGAGACACAATTTCCAATAATGTTATGTGGATCGTTAGAAACAACAATTCTCCTTAGAACCCTTAGTGATGATTGGATAAAATCGGCTAATGATTGAGAGTTTTCTTCATCCACACCACATCTTTCAAGATTTTTCTTGAGCATTTTTGTTAATTTCTTGTCGTCATTTATGTTGTGGATTTGTTTTCCTTTTTCACCTATGGTGATTGATGCTGTTTTTTCATTTGTCTGTTTTAATGCTTGTTGAATGGATGTAGTTTGAGACCTTGTTGAATGAAATTCCTTGATGGATATAGAGATTTGTTCCAACATCTTCGAAATAGATATCATCGTTTGCAGTTCTTCATTCTTTTTTTCGGAGATAGCATTGGTTAGCATAGGTATGAATGTATCTTTGGCAATTGAATTTGTGAAAATATCTTTGATAGAATCTATCTCTTTTTGAATGATATCCCGATCCTTAGTTAATTTAGCTAATTCATTACGTAAAGATTCAAGGGAGGAGGTTAGAGCCTCCAATTCTTCTTTTGATTGCTTCTTCGCTACATTAATTTCTGTTTTAGCTTTATTTTTAGCAGCAGAAATATCAATGTCAGCTTTATACTTGGCAGATTCGACATCTTTTGATATGCTGGCTGTTTTTGATAATATGCTATCTTCAAGTTTTTGTATTTCTCTTTCCTTTTCTTTCTTCTTTTTTTCGAAGTCCTTATTAAGTGTTTCCAGTTTTTTACTATATGATTCGTATTCGACTTTATCCTTCTTCATCTGTGCAATAGTTTTGGCTTCTGCATCAATTATTTCTTCTTTGGCCTTTTTATAACACAGTTCGGTAAAATTCGTATTGTGCGATAGTGCTATTTCAACCAATGCGCTTTTATCATCCAGTCCATTTATTCTATCACACAGGGCTTTGAGGACGTCTGGATCATCGGATACAACGGGGTATAAGTTCGGACTATGATGCCCGCGTTGATTGTCTTTCACAAATGATATGATCGGATCGTAAATGGAGATTGGCAGTACACTTTTTGATTTTCTAGATTTGCTTTGAAGTGTAAGGTAGTGATCTAAAGAATCGGCTGCAACATCCGTAGGATCATTTAGTAGTATTTTTTCTTTTATTGTTATGATATTATTTGTCATGCAGAAAGTGCGCATATTTGCCCTGAGAGACTGATTATTTGTTATGATGTCTGTTTCAGACACAGTGCAATAATCTAGGTATGTTATTCCGATTTTTCTTGGAGTTGCTGTTAAAATTCCATCTTTGAATTTATAGAGGCCCGATTCTAAATATAGACATTTTTTTGTATTTTTTACCTCAGATATCGTTATTAAAAGATCTAATTGTTCATCGAGTATTCTGTTGGGAATCTTGATGCCAGTAAGTAAGTTGTTACGTATCGTGTTGTCATTTGTATTTTGTTTTTTCGAAGAATTCAAAATTATGTCCGACTCTATTATTTCGCACACTTTGTATGAGTGAGAACTCAATTTAGACATTATTGAGGTATTAGGAGTATCATCCCAATCCCAAAAATCAACTATGCCTGCCGTGAGAGTTATATAATTGTCGGTTTTTATGAATTCAAACCCTCTATTTTGAACAGATTCGATTAATTTATCATCTTTGATGTCTCCTATTCTCTGGGGTTTTATCATTTCATCTTTCTTTTCATTTATGCATAATGATGTTCTCATTTGTTCACCTCCATTTAAAGAGTTCTTTCTGTAATGTTGTGGTTATTTTACCTGTGCTACACATTGATAATGCAATATGGGCACATGGTTTATTGACCCTACTAAGTTTTTGGATTGCCACTCTTGCCCATTTAGGTACTGGTACCAATTCACCATGCATGATTTTGGGATATGAGAAAAATACGGTGTTAGAAGTATCCAAGTCTTCATATCTAGAGAGATATTCCACGAACAGGTGATATTTTGAAAATAATGTTATGGACTTCATATCACAAAAATCGTTCTTTCCTTGTTGGAGGTCATTGATTATTTTTTTATTATGACTATTCAATATTATTGCATATCCTTGAAAATTCGTTTCAAATGATGTAGATTTTGATGTTTCCGTGATTTCTTGTCCATCTGTATCATATATTTTGCATGTAAGTGGTCTAAGGTCATAGTCTATGTATTCTTTTAATGGTTGAAATGAAAGCGTATAGACATAATCCACTGAATCAATGTTGATTGTTTGATCATTCGTAGAATTGCACAGGATTAAAGATCCATCTTTTGTTATAGTGGCTTCCCGATCATCCATCCATACATCTGAAGAATTAATGCGTGACCCGTCGATAATCATGGGACATTTTTGGATTAATTTGTATTGTGTTTCATTGTTAGATATTGTTGGAGGCCAGACCAGTATTGGTATTTTATTTGAATATGTTATAGAAACGCCAAATTTATTAAAGAATAATTGTATTTCACTATTAATCTCACTAGGTACGGTTATTAGATAGACATTGAAATTGGAATTTGAGATCTGTCCTAAAAGTTTAGAATCGACTGGGATTGAATTTTCCGATTCTATAGTGGCAAGATAATAATCTTCATCACAATAGATGTACCTTCCATATTTGATGATTTTATGTGATGTGTAATGGAATATGGCTCCGAATTCTGTGAAGTAATCTAATTTATTTCCCCAGATATTTTTAATTTTTTCAATACAAGGTATGTTAGGACTCAATTCAATTCTTGTGAATTCTCGAAATGGTATAAAATTTAGCAAAATTTCATAACTCTGATTTATGAATTTTTGAATTTTGTGAATACATTGTTTATCTGAAGGACCGATTTTGATTATTTCTTTGCCATTATCGGAGTAGAACAGTGGAAGAGGTTTGAATTTAGCTTTTAAATTAAATCTTTGATTGTCGATATCTAGATAGATTGGTGTTGTGGTCTTTTTTCTATCTAAAGCTTTAGCTTGATATGAAGATGATATATTGCTGATACGTTTTTCGCACTCTGGTGTAAATTCTGTTTTCTTTTTATGTTTAAAAAAATGATAGGGGTCGTTCAGATACGAAGAGATTGATACAGGCTCATCACAGCTAGGGCATGTTAGCTGTTTAAGTCGGTCGTGTGGGTTGGCAATAAAATAACTAATATGGACGGTTTCTCCTGTAGATTCTATTGTGGCATATTGCATATTTAACCAATCTTGTTGCACATAAATTTGTTTCAATGATCGCATATTCGTTCGTTTCTAGAATCGAATGTTAATTCATTGTTTCAGTTCAAAGCAGCAAAAAGTATAACCTCATACGTCCTATTTAATCATCTTTCATTTTCTTACTTTATATTGTAAAGTATACTGGATTGTAAAATCAATAGGTGTAATTTATGTTTATAAATTGTTGAATGATAAAAAATTACTAATAATGGTGTCTGTATTGAAAAATGATTATCTGAAATAAAAACGCAATACATATCACTTTTAAGTAAGAATAAATAAAGTAGTATGGATTGTATTAAATCAATTAGTTAATTTTCTTTTTTTCAATTCTGAATTTTTCTGTAGTTTCTGTTATAATAGATAGATTATGATGCTGATTATTGGCTAAGCATGTTAGCTTATGACCATTTTACTATAATTGTTATTTACAGTTACGTAATACATTGTTGAGATTATTGAGATATTGTGCTAATTATGAGGATGATTGTTACGCTTTTCTTTATTTTTTGATAAGCATATGCAGTCACATATTCATTCGATTTTATTCTTATTGTTCTGTAAGATTTAGGCAGGATTTTTTTGGACAGAGTATAGAGGGGGTTTGGATTATATTCTGTTGTTAGGCATATTCAGACATCTATAAAGTAACTGATAGCAAAGAAGGTCTCTGGTAGTAGAGGTCGACGGTGGCATATGGTCATTTCATCTTCGGAAAAAGAGACTGGACGTATAGGTTTGGGATTACGGAAACATAATAGTCTGGTAACCACATATCAGCACTGAAAGTTTATGGATGTAGTATCTTTCGATTTCACATCTGAGGGCAGGGACAGACTCGGCAAAGGCGTCATGGGCAGAGATTGGCCGGTGGTGTATCTCATCAATAATGATTCGGAGATGTACATCGGAGAAACTTGTAGCGTATACAATCGTTTTTCGCAGCATTTGCAGAATCCGGATCGCAACGAATTGAAGACGATAAACGTGATCATCGACGATCAATTCAACAAATCCGCCGTCCTGGACATCGAGCAGTCGTT
>Ga0172377_10006600_pt1 | contig 11943 bp, 8 predicted proteins | sample Pumphouse3metaG_FD_119749 | JGI IMG/M metagenome (GOLD analysis project Ga0172377, IMG submission 119749) | Leachate microbial communities from a municipal landfill in Southern Ontario, Canada - Pumphouse #3 metaG | ecosystem: Engineered > Solid waste > Landfill > Unclassified | place: Canada... | reverse complement strand
TCCATCACTTTCTGTTTCTGCTCATCGGCGATTCCTGAAAATGCGGAAGCATCCGAATCCTTGTCGATGACCTTGACGTTCTTGACGACTTTTGCCGGAAGATTGTTAAGGGCTGCGGAGTTGTCACCCGTGAAGAATGTCTTGCCACCTACTGTGATCTTGGACACCTCTTTCCCATTCACCTTCACGTTTCCCTTGTCATCGACCTCTATTCCCGGCATTTTCTTGAGGAGATCGGAGAGATATGCGTTCTGGGCCATCTTGTAGGCTGCGGCATTGTATATGACGGTATCTTTTCGGACTTCTATCGGATTCACGGCCGCGGATACTTTTGCCGCGTTAAGGGATTTTATGTCCGGTACCATTTTCGCTATCCCCAAATCCTTGGAGTTCCTGGCATAAAATGTCTTATGATACGGAAGGTATCCGAGAAATTCTACAGTAAGGACATATTCCCCTTTTGTGACTTTCTTTATCGATGCCTTTCCCGAGGCTTCGGTCAGGGTGAAGTTGGTCATGAGCGTATCGCCAGGATGCTGGAGGTAGACTGAAGCGAATCCGATAGGCTCTTTGGTAACAGAATCCCTCACTTCGATTTCAATGGGAAATGACGTGTCTTCGAACATGTTGTCGGAAATGATGAATTGCTGCGCTTTGGCCATATGACCGATTCCGATCAGGAAAAATGCGGATAAGATGATTTTCGATATTCCGTTATGGTTCATTTCGAGTTGGTTTTATAAGTTTCTTTATTGATTATTGTTTTTGTGTGATTTCACTTTGTCTTGATCCTTATTGTGCAATCGTTTCCTTTTTTTGCGACATCGATTGACAGGATTTTGCCAGCATCGATATCCGTTGCGGTTTCCAAGGTGGTCTTTTTGCCATCAATGTATATTATGGTGCCTTTCGGAAAGGCTGTCTTTCCTTGCTGACTTGCAATGCGACGTTGTCCCACACCAGCCTCATCACAATCGGCATTGCCGCTATTTGCAGAGTCGGCGTTTTTTGGGGACGATATCCAGACTTCATAGGTGCCTGTCTTTCCGACCACTGTGAAATTCGCTTTATTTTGCTTCCGCCGTGCTTCCTGCCTGTCTGCTACTGTTTCCTCACGATCATAGACAGTATTTGCATTCGCTGCCAGGGACAAGGCAATCATCGGAATCAGGTACAATGCCTTGAGTTTTCCCGGGAAAGGTGGCTTTTCTGCGTACATCATATTTATCCTGTTTTTCAAAGTGCTGTCATTTAGGCTGTTGGCTACGGAATATGAAGCATTTCCCATAGCTTTCCCGATCAACATCAATTGATATTCTTTCATATCCTTTCCCTGATTGAGCACCACCTCGTCCGCTTCGTATTCGTGAATCGCACGCAAATCCTTGCGAAGCATCCAGATTGCCGGATTGAACCATTGCAATGCTGCAAGAAGATTGGCTATCATCATGTCAGATGAATGATGCAGCGTGACGTGTGCATTCTCGTGGATCATTATGCTCTCCTGCTTCGAATCCTCTTCGGTCGCTACTATGTATTTGAACCAGCTGAACGGTGGTATCTTCTTTTCGGTGATGACCAGGACTTTGCCATTTTCAAGCAACTTCTTCTTGCCTTTCCTCACAATTACGCATATGCTTGCAATGGAAATGGCCATTTTTGCAAGAATGAGGATCGCTCCGGAGACGAAAATGCAGACCGCAGCAATTTTCCAAGGTGCCAGGTCCGCAAATGGTCCCTGTTGGACGGTAACGGCGGCAAGATTGTTCAAGTTTGAATGAGTGATGTCGGCTTTTCCGTGGATCGTGATTGCGCAAGCCGGCAATATCACTGACAATGCCTCTATTGCGAGCAGGATGCTGCGGTTGAGACGGTGGAAAGGCTCTTTGCAAAGCAGTGTGCGGTATAATAGATAGTATGCGGCAACTATGGCTGCCGACTTCAAGTCATATGTCAAGAAATCCCACATAAGTCTATTTGCCTTTTTCGATTTTGTCAATCAGTTCCTTCAGTTCGTCTACGGAAATCTTTTCTTCCCTCACAAGAGTGGAAACAGCTTCCAGATAGGAATTGCCGAAATAGTTTTTCACCACTCCGGCCAAAGTGTTTTTCTTGTATTCGTCTTGTGTTATGAGAGGGTAGTATCGGAAAGAATTCCCGTAAACGTTGTGTGCAAGGAATCCTTCCGCTTCAAGGGAACGCACCTGTGTGGACAAGGTGTTGAAATGAGGCTTTGGTTCTTCATAATTGTCCTGAAGTTCTTTTACGAACAATCTGCCCTTTTTCCAGAAGATGTTCATTATTATTTCCTCTTTCTTTGTTAACTTATTCATAATCAATATATTCTATTAATCATTTAACAAGATTGCCTATGGCGGTTTTGCAAATATAACTAAATTTGTTTGAAATGCAACTAAATCATTTAGTTGCATCGGTTGGAAAAATATTGCTATTTTTGCATTGAAGAAAAAAGAATCTGAAATGGCAGACAATTATCTTGAAAACAAATTTGAGGAAGTCTTCGGAAGGGATAGGAAGAAGACTACGGTAAGGAAAAACAATCCGTCCCTTGAGACTTTGCTTCAGAGGAACAGGAGTTACAGAGGTTATGACAATGGCAAGACGGTCACATTCGAGACCCTGGAGACCATTGTCCGTGTGAATTCGCTAGTGGCTTCTTCACGCAACCGCCAGGCTCTCCGTTTCAAGTTGGTGACAAAAGAAACGGGTGCGGAAAATGTCCTTGGGAACATGAGGTTGGGCGGCGCCTTGCCGGAGCTGCACCTGCCGTTCCCAGGAACGGAACCGGAAGCGTTCATCATCGTATGCAGTACCATACCGGAGGACAATGATCTCTTCATCGATTTGGGCATTTCATTGCAGAGCATGCTTCTCAAAGCTGTGGAAATCGGCCTTAACGGCATCATTGTCAGGTCTTTCAATAGGGAAGCGCTCGAAATCGCCTTTGACCTTGAGATCAAGCCTCTTGCCATTTTGGCAATCGGCAAAGGCTCTGAGAGCATTTTCCTGCGCCCCATCCGCGAAGGGGAACCGCAGTCATATTATCGCAAGGACGGAATCCAATATGTGCCCAAACTCGGTTTGTATGACCTTGTCATCTGAACCTGTATCCCAAGCCTATCATCAGATTGTTCGGCTTGTGGAAACTGCTCAACTGATACCCTATGTGTATGAAGGCGTTATTGGTTACACTTACTTTAAGCGCAAGAATCTGGTAATAGCAATCCGTGTCTTCCCCCTTGAATATCACATTTCTTCCAATTCCCATATTTACGGAAAACAGCGGCATTGTAAGCTCGGCCCTTGCCGAGATCCCTACGGCAAACTGCTCCCGGAAAGGAGGACGATAGAATTTCAGGTCTCCTGAATGTGCAGTACCTGCCAGATGGTCCTTGATGTTGGCACTCTCATCGTATTGCGCATCGACTGATGCCCCCGCCTTGAAATATTTGTTGAATCCCCACATCGGATTGATGTTCATTCCCGCGATTCCGAAAGATCCGGGGACCAGATATGAGGCGTCGGGCCAATTTATGCCTTTTCTTTTGGTCGAGCCATACAATACTATGTCGCAACTCAGGTAGGGCTTGAGAGTTTCGGAATGGCGACTTTGAGATTTTCCAGCCTGATAGCCTGAGACGGCCCCGAAAGACCTTGCTATCCCTAATTTCCCTCCTACCAGGTTCACCCCGTAATTGGGGTAATTCGTATTCCCGTTGGAATAATGCGTAATGTCGATTCCCGCGACCAAGTTCCAATTGCTGGAAAATTGCCAATGGAAAGTAAGCCCGAGATCGATGTAGGCATTGATGTACGATCCCACCACATCATTGAACGGGTTGGTTTCGGCATCATATTTCTTCCAGCCGAACGATGCGCCGAAATTCCATTCATAGCCGAATGTCATGTCTTGTCCGAGGTGGGCGAAAGGGGCTCCTTGGAAAAGGTATATCGCCACAGGCCTCCCTATCTCATTTGCATCCGAAAATGAATCATAAGACATTCCGATTCCCTGATAGGCTCCAGGGTACAATCTGCCAAGACGTGTGTTCCCACTGAATTTGAATGAATATCTCAGGTGTGCCGACAAGGCGTTCCTGATCGGTTTTCCCATTGCGTTTTCACCTCTGAAGAATGCTTTTGTGGGAAGGACATATCCGGGCCTTGTTTCAAATCCCAACATTTCAGCGTCGAATTTCCCCAGGGTGTCGGGGGCGGAAGATAACGTCTTTGCCGGCAAGGCCTGTACGGCGATTGCGGCAAATGCGATGCAAAGGATATTTTTTTTGATGAAATGCATTCCTGACTATAGGATTTTTTGCATTGTATGATAATAATCGACAGGGAGCCGGCTTGAGAATTTGCCTGATATTGCTCTTTCCTTCCCGGTATTCGGATTTCTCGCATACATTGTGAAATCCGTTTCGAAACACTGGTAATCCAATATGTAAGTACAGAGGAATTCGCCTGGCGCTATAGCGATGTTTTTCACTACGTCCGGGAATGTATGCGAAACTTTGCCTTGGCTGGGATAATAATCCAAATCGCAATCTCCATCCAAAACCAATTTGCCGTCTTCGATTTTCGGCAGCCTCACTTGCACTTTTTCCGAACCCAGAAGCCGGAAAGCCGCAGGATCGTTGCTGGTAAACGAAATTGTACGGTATTGGTCCTGATAAGGGCGCCATTGGGCAACAATCGTATCGTTACTCTGGTTGTCGATTGTAAATGAATGTGTTTCCTTAAAGTCATTCCATTGCTGCATCTTATCGGAAGAGTATTCCATCCGTTCATATTCGTATCGGCTCGATGGAGATATGTTTATGGAAACAGTCTTGAAATCGTACTGGTTCCCCACATAGATGGAAACTTCGAAATCTTCCGATCTGATGTTTTCGCCTACGTTTATCTTCAACTTGTCATAGGCGTAACGTTCCATGGTGAAATCAGTCAATCCGTCATCATATTCCATTTTGCACAAGTCTTCGCAACGGAACAGCTGCTGTGATGAAATCATCTTTCCGTCTTTGTCGTAAATGTTCCCAAATAGGGGAGACTGGGTTGTTGTGGACAATGTGCCCAGAATGTCCCAATCCGAATGGGCGAATGAAATTGTTGCGGAATCACCATCGCCGTTCAGGTCCATTTCGGAAGTGGAAGGTTTGAAGTCGTCTATGAATACGTCGTTGTTGCAGCCGCAAAAGGAAGAAAGGCAGATTGACGCGATGACGATCTTTTCCAGTGTGCCGCAATTATTCATTTTCAGCAGTCCCAGCCATACGATATTTTTCGCAAAGGAGGTCGACAACAGGTTCTACAGCCTTCGGGAAGACTTTCCTGAGGTCTATTTCATCGCTTTCCCTGAGGACGTTTTTCAGCGCCCTCATGAAGTTGTCTTTGATTTCAGTGGCCAGATTGACCTTGACAATGCCATTTTCGATGGCTTCCTTCACCATGGCATGCGGGATTCCCGAACTGCCGTGCAGCACCAGGCAAACTGGTGTGGATTTGTGGATTTCCGCCAATCTTGGAATGTCCAGGTGCGGAGGGAGTTTGTAAAATCCGTGCGAAGAGCCTATCGCAACTGCCAGGGCATCTACATTCGTCCTTTCGACGAAAGCCTTGGCATCTTCCGGAGTAGTGAATCCGCCGCCCTGCTCTTGTCCGAGTTTGGCCACGTAGCCCAGCTCAGCTTCCACATTGGCCCCGTACGGTTTAGCCATTTCCACCGCTTTGCAGGTCGTTTCCACATTTTCGTCAAAAGATTTTTCGCTGGCATCTATCATTACGGAATCAAAGCCGGCATCAAGGCATCTCACTACCAGGTCCAGGCTTCCGCCGTGATCCAGATGTATGTATCCGCGAAGTCCGTAATCTTCTATCGCCTGGCGTCCCATCTTCACTGCCAAATCCAGTCCCATATAGTCAATGGAACTCTTTGTAAGCTGGAGCATTACGGGAGCCTGCATTTTTTGCGCGGCTTTCATTATGGCCGTAAGTGTCTCGAAATTGTAGAAATTCGTCGCAAGCACTGCCGTCTTGTCTTTCTGGCATTTCTTAAGTAATTCCTTGATTGTCATAACACATATATAATTTTACATCGATATTGCTTGTTTGTTTGGCAAATATAAATCAAACCACACTCAAATACAAGCCGCATGATTGGCGAAAATCATACCGGACATCGTTAGTGAATGAAAATATTTGAAGTGCATCATAAATATATTTTGTTAAATTTGCCACCGTTACAAACAAACACTATGACACTGATAACTTTGATGATAGCCATTTTCCTTTTTAACGGAATGCCTGTTTCGGGCAATGGCGCCAAGGATATGTTGAAGGAATTGGACCGGACAATCGTCAACCGCAACCGATACATTAAGGAAAAGGAAGCCAGGATGGCAGGCATCAAGGCCGAACTCGTCGATTCCGGAGACAAAACTGAAGAGTTCAACATGTATGACCAGCTTTTCGACGAATACAAATATTACCAATATGACTCGGCTTACGTATATGCGAGGAAGCTGGAGAAGATAGCGGAAATGACATCTGTGAAATCGGATATGGCCATTGCTGAATCCGCACTGCTTTTCTGCTTCAAGTCTGTCGGCTTTTTCAATGAAGCGACTGACATAATCCGGGATTTCAATACGGAAGGCGTACCGGATGATCTTCTGGTGGATTATTACATACTATGTGCCGAGACATATCAGAATCTGAGTTCCTATGTAAGCGGTGCCGAAGATCTTGCATCGGAATATGACAAAAAAAAGTCGTATTACTATAATTTGGCGTTGGAACATTCTTCCGACCATTCCTATGAGCACAGTTGGATGGCTTTGGAGATCAAGCTGATCGATGATTATTCCTACAAGCTTGCCATTGAAGGCAGAAAGAGCCTCATAGCACAGTTCAATCTGGATGAACACGAGCAGGCAGTGCAATATTCGATACTTGCGTCTGCCTACAGTTCCGTGAAAAGAAACGATGAAGCGATCTATTACAGGGCTCTTTCGGCCATCTGCGACATAAAAGCCTGCACCCATGAAACCACATCGGCCAAAGTGCTTGCAAGCGAAATGTACGACAGGAAAGACATCGCCCACGCTTATTCTTACATACAACAGGCATTGTATGATGCCACATTTTACAATTCCCGCCTGAGGATGGTCGAAATAAATACTATTCTCCCGATAATCCAGAACAGCCGCTACAATTGGATGAACGGCCAGAGGGTCTTTTCCTTCCTTTTCGGCGGTTTTGTGATGACCCTGCTCATCCTGACTTTCATCCTGTTCATAAAATTGAGAAGACGCAACAGGGAACTGTCCGAAGTGCATACCAAGCTCGTCGCAAATTCTGAAATTCTCAGGAAGACCAACATGTCCCTTTCGGAAGTGTATGGCAAGCTTAAGGAGACGAGCGAAATAAAGGACCAATACATAATCCAGTCTTTGTACGGCAATACTTTTTTCGTGAATGAAGTTGAGAGGCAGTCCACGTTTGCCATAAGGAAAATCGTAGTGAGGCAATATGACGATGCTGTCGCATTGCTTCACAACATGGGCATAAAGGAAGAGCGGGAAAGGCTTTACGCTTCATTCGACACTGCTTTCCTGAAACTGTTCCCAAATTTCATCAAGGAGTTCAATGCCCTTTTTCCTGAAGAGGCCTGGATACAACTCGACGAGAGGGGAGCTTTGCCGATGGATGTGAGGATTTTCGCGTTGTTGAGATTGGGAATCGGCAATACGGCCCAGGTGGCGGACTATCTCAATCTTTCCGTAAATACCGTCTATGTATATAAGACCAAGCTGAAATCCAGGGCCCTGGGTCCCAAAGAAAATTTCGAAGCGGCCATAATGGCCATTCCCAAACCTTAACCGATCTTAATTCGTTGATTATTCTATATATCTTAACTCATTTGTAATAAATGTGTTATGGTATTGAGTGTTTCTTAATTCCCATCTTAATGCCTTGCAAGAGGCATTGAGCCTGAATATCTTTGCATCGCTGAAAACCAAAGTCTATCAAATAACACATAAGTATGACAATCATTAACAAACTAACCACACTTTTGTTGTCAATCACACTATCGTGCATGGCAATGCAAGTTTCTGCGCAGACAATCCATGTCAAAGGATCAGTCACCGATGCGGCTTCGAATGAACCCTTGGCCGGTGTCACCGTCCTTGTCAAGGGAACGGATGTAGGCACGAACACGGATTCGGACGGCAAATATGCCATTTCTGCAAATAAAGGTGATGTGCTTGCCTTCAGTTCCATAGGTTATCAGGCCAAGGAAGTCAAAGTATCGGACATTGGCGTGATTAATGTCTCATTGTCGGAAGACAGGCAATTCCTTAAGGAAGTTGTCGTGGTGGGATATGGCACAATGGATAAGAAGGAACTGACATCGGCGATCGCACACGTTTCCTCCAAGGATTTCCTTTCTTCAAGCGTGATGGATCCCACAATGCTGATCCAAGGAAAAGTCGCAGGAGTGTCCGTAGTCAATACCGGAGCCGCCGATCCCAACAATCAGGCAAGCATACAGATCAGGGGCATTTCTTCAAGGTCCGCCGGCCTGGGCCCTCTTTTCGTAATCGACGGGGTTCCCGGCGGCAACATATCGAATTTGAATCAAAACGACATCGAGTCGATCGACATCCTCAAGGATGGCGCCGCTTCTGCAATTTATGGCACAAGGGGAAGCAACGGCGTAGTATTGATAACGACCAAGAAGGGAATGAAGGACGGGACGGTCCATACTTCCTATGACGGCCTTGTTTCCGCCAACATCATGATAAAGGAGCTGGATATGCTTTCCGCCGACGAATATCGCCAATACCGGACATCCCAGGGCAGCAGCATCGACTATGGCGGGAATGTAGACTGGCTGAAGGAAGTCAGCAGGATCGGATTGACCCATCAGCATACTCTGACTTTGTCCGGAGGAAATTCGGACAATTCATACCGTGTCAGCGCCGATTACAGGAGCGCGACAGGAATCGACAGGCGTTCCGAAAGGTCCGAATATGGCGCAAGGGCTTCCGTAACGCATACTAACAAGGGTGGGTATCTGACATTGTCGGCAAACATCGCTCCCCGTGTCATCTATGCCAAGGCTGCAGATTGGAATGTCTTCCATAATGCAATAGAGGCCAATCCGACATCGCCGATCCATGATCCGGACAACCCGTCGATGTATTTCAGCTTTTTCGGTCAGCAGGCCGGATACAATCCGGTCGAAGCGAACAGGACTGTCAAGGATGACAGGGACATCAAGTATCTCGATTGGGATGCGACCGCAAAACTCAAGCTGAGCGACGACCTTTCGACACAAATAACATTCGCCGATCAGCAGATAGACAATTACAACAGTTGGTTCAGGCCATCTACCAATACGGAAGGGATAAGCAAAGGCTGGTCCGGTGAGGCATCGAAGAGCTACTCGAAAAACAGCCAATATTCGCTGGAATGGCTCGGAAATTATTCCAAATCATTCAAAGATCACAACTTCAAGCTGCTTGCGGGATATTCCTACCAATATTTCCTCAATTCCGGAATGACTGCCGAAAACAAGAATTTCCCTTCGGACGGAATCACTTACAACAGCATTGGCCAAGGGGACTGGGCCAGGGAAGATGGTCACGTTGGAATGAGTTCTTTCAAGAACGATTCCAAATTGATAGCTTTATTCGCCAGGGTCAATTACGACTATCGTGGAAAGTACCTGTTTACGGCATCTTTCAGGCACGAGGGATCTTCGAAATTCGGGGTGAATGACAAGTGGGGGAATTTTCCTGCTTTTTCCGGAGGATGGAGGATTTCCGAAGAGCATTTCATGGAGGGGCTGAAATGGATAAACGACCTCAAGCTCCGTGCCGATTATGGAGTGACCGGCAATCAGAATTTCGACAGTTATCTGTCTCTTAACACCATGACCGGTTTCGGGGACTATTATTACAATGGGAAATATTTTACAGTGTGGGGTCCGTCCAAGAATGTCAATCCGGACCTGAAATGGGAGAAGGGCATAAATTGGAATGTGGGATTGGATTTCTCATTGATGGGTTATAAACTTACTGGATCCTTCAATTATTACAACAGGACCCAGAAAGACTTGCTGGGAAATTACAATGTGCCTATACCGCCATACCTGTATTCGACCACTTTTGTAAACGTGGGGACTATGAAAAATAGCGGTTTCGAGTTCGATGTCAATTGGAATGCAATAAGTACCAGGGACTTCCAATATTCTGTAGGCATTGTCGGATCCACAATCAGCAACAAGTTCGTTTCTTTCTCCAATTCGCAATACGTCGGTCAGGATTACTACTATGTAGCTCCTACCGAAGACCCTTTCCCATTCCATTATCTGCAGCGCATTGAAAAAGGGAAGAGGCTTGGTGAATTCTATATGTGGAAGTTCGCAGGCATAAACAAACAGGGGGAATGGCTGATCTATGACAAGAACAATGAACTGAAGCCTGCCGCCGAAGCTACCGATGCGGATATGAGGAATGTAGGGAACGGCTTGCCGAAATTCACGGCTTCGATGACAAACGATTTCAGATATAAGAATTGGGAGTTGTCGTTGTTTTTCCGCGGAGCCTTCGGTTTCGACTTGTTCAACATCCATGATTTCTATTATGGAATGCCCGACGAAGTGGGCAATGTGATGAAAAAGGCATACGGGAAGAATGCCGTCATAAAAGGCAATCCTGCGGTTACGGATTATTTCCTGGAAAAGGGTGATTATGTCAAGCTGGACATGGTCGATATCGGCTATACCTTCAATCTGGACAACAAGTTTGTCGACAAGATGAAAGTTTATGTCACCGGAAGGAACCTTGCGACATTCACCGGCTTTACAGGCGTGGACCCTTCCACCTACCAGACCAACGGGTTGCAGCCCGGCGCTACAGGCTCCCGCAACTATTATCCTTCTTGCAGGCAGGTGATTTTCGGTGTCAGGTTGGAATTCTAAACAATAATGAAAGAAACAATGAAATACTTTAAGATAACAATAGCCATATTATTTGCCATCCTGTCGGGGTCTTGCACTAATCTCGATGAGAAAATATATGACCAAGTCTCAAGCGACAATTATTACAATACGCAGATGGATGTGATACGTGCGGTATACCGTCCGTTCGAGCAGGCGTATTCCAGTGTCTGCTCCCGTCAGGTGATAGAGGAGCTTTCCGGGGATTTGGTCGCCACCTGGAAGAAAGACGACTGGTGGGAGGATGGCGGAAGGTGGAGCCGTCTTCACTACCATACATGGACAATAGACGACGAGGTCATCAAGACCGAATGGGAGGGGTGCTATGAAGGCATAATGCAATGCAATTATGTCATTGACGATTTGAATACCCTCAATCCGGAAAAATTCGGTTTTACAAAAGACGAGTTCGACGGACTGACTGCCCAATGCAGGACATTGAGGGCCTGGTTCTATATCCGTCTTCTCGGAACCTTCAGGAACATCCCATTGGCCGTCAGCCGCGATGTCACGAAAAACTCCGATGGGCAAGTCTCCCCTCAGGTGATTTTCGACTATATAGAAAAGGAATTGACCGAATGCGTAAGCCTCCTTCCTAAGAAAGAGGGTTCTGCCGGGAACGGCATTGCGCAAGGGCAATGGAACAAGGCAAGCGCAGCCGCCCTTTTGGTCCGCCTTTATCTCAATGCCGGGAAATGGATCGGTAAGGACAAATATTCCGAGTGCGAGAAATATGCACAGGATATCCTGGATGGCACATATGGCAGCTATTCGCTTGGGAAAACATGGGATGAAGTCTATGATTGGCAGAACGAAAACTGCCCCGAAGTCCTTTTCGCCTTCCCTTCCGCGAAAGGATACAGCCACTATGTCTATTCCGGCGATATGTTCTGGTGGACGGTGCCGGC
>Ga0172377_10006599_pt1 | contig 11944 bp, 9 predicted proteins | sample Pumphouse3metaG_FD_119749 | JGI IMG/M metagenome (GOLD analysis project Ga0172377, IMG submission 119749) | Leachate microbial communities from a municipal landfill in Southern Ontario, Canada - Pumphouse #3 metaG | ecosystem: Engineered > Solid waste > Landfill > Unclassified | place: Canada... | reverse complement strand
GGGCAAAGTATAGAGAACTGTGAACCGAAAGACAGAAAAAAAGAGTGTTCAGGGCGCAACCGGCAGATGAAAAATCATATACATAGCCAGTTGCGTTATCTGTCCCGGCCGAAATATATAAAAAGGTGGCTGTAAAGCAGAAAAAAATAAAGGGGAGCAGGGAAGCCCCACGTCCAGTCGTATGTATATCTGAATAAAAGGCACAAAAGAATAGAAGAAGAACACTTACCCCCCCTAACAATTCAAGCCATACATGACTTTTTTTCAGGCGAGTTCCACAATACCGGCATTTCCCATGGAGAGATATCCACGAAAAAACGGGTATCAAATCTTTTGTGGACAAAACGTGACCACATATGGAACAACGACTCCTGGCATTAAGCCGAGACCATAATGTCTGTTGTGTCTCCGCTGTCTCGCTCTCCTTATGATAGGTCATGAGCCGCTCGTACATTGCTTGCCCGAATGACGCTAGAGAAGCCCCAAAGAAAAAAAGCCCCAAAGAACCCAATAACAACCACAGATAAGAAGCTACAACTCCCATTGTCTATGTTTCTCTCCCTTATGTTTTTTATTTTCATGTGTTTTAATCCCTTGGCTTGCGCATACGTGCGTCGTCTTGCTGTCATCGCAAAGGCGGCTACGGAAGCAAAAAACTTGCTATTTACAGGAGTGTGTCGACCCCTGGGGTTTGTGCGCTACCCGAGGTCGACACGACTCTTTTTAAAGTCCATTCTTACTATAGCGGGGGAAAAGATGGTGTAACAAGTTTCTCTAAAAACATAGAACGGGGAAAATAAACATAGCGTATAAAAATAAAAAATAGATACGAGATAATAAACATAGGGAGTATTATGCTGATTCTGAATACATCTCGTCTTCTTTTTTGAGTGCTGTGAACTCTTTTTGTCGAACGTCAAGAGCGTATCGTTCTCTGTCGTGATACTCGGAACGCCGTTCTTTCGACCAGTTCGAGACAGGGGTAATATATCCCACAACACGAGTGAACTGTTCAATTGCGCCAGTGACACCGCATTTTGGGCATGTGTTCATATCTCCTGACTCAATATACCCACAGCTCTTACACTTTGAAATGATGTAGTTAAAGGCAAGGTAAACAACTCCTCGCTCCGCGGCATACGTTAAAAGCTGTTCCTGGACTTTTGCTGAAACCTTGCCATCGACCGTAATATGGAGAATGGCCCCTCCGGAACACATCTGGTCAAGTTGTCCCGCCAAATTAATGCGGGTAAAAATATCAACATTGGCAGATAGCGGGACCCACTGATTCGAGTACAGATTAAACTCTGTTTGTAAGCCAAGAACCGCATCTTTAGCCGCCAATTTCACAGCCTGGTTTTCAGCCGGTACTTGTTCCATGTTGTATGGAACACCTTCCCTCTTTGCCTGTTCCAAATTGATTGTGTTAATAATTTTCAAAGTATCTTTCGCGAAAGTTAAATACGCCCCATTCAAATCGTGGGTTTTCCCAAGAAAATATCCAGCCTCGTACATCCCTGTAATGCCAACAGTATTGTATTGGCTATTCAAATCCATAAAATTATGCGTGTATAAAGGCAAAAGGCCTTTTTCGATGTTTCCTTGCACCCATTCCCTGCGAACGTGAACAACACGTTGTGCGTCCTGGACATAAGAAGGGAGTAGCCGTTTAAATTCCTCTTCCGGTGCCGTTCCTTTCTCGGTCGCTCGTTGTCGTGCCCGAAGAGCGACGTGAGGCAAGTTGACAGTACATACGCCAACGCTTCCTATCCCATCGCCACCAGCCCCAAAAGAGTTTACGTACCCAAGTTCGGCAAGCATATTAATATCATTGGAGAGCCTGCAGCATGACGAGAGACTGGATGCCGTGTCAGACATATAAAAACTAATCAGTCCAAACTTTGAGTTGATATCTGTCACCCATTGGAAAAATTCTGTATCAAGAGGTTTATGAGTTGTCTTATCAAGCAGTATGGAGGCTGTGAGTACAGGGTATGTAAAAATAAGCTCCGACGCCGTCATATTATTGACAAACCATTCAGTGTATATTTTTTGTATATCCATGACCGCATCTATGTCTGGTGTAGTACCGTCAGGCATAGGCATGTCTCCATACATGTTTTTTAAGTATTCTCTGTCAAATATTGTCAAGTTGACAAAAGGGGTTTGGACGGAATATCGAACAGGCTGATTAATGCTATAGACAAATTTCTGAAATTCTTGCAGTATTTCTTTTTTTGTAAGTTTTTCTCGCCGTGCATACCATGTAAAAGCCACAAAAAACCCTGTCAAGGCACATGCCCCAGATTGATGGTTGGAAGCGAAAATAATAAGCTGTAACGCGTGCTGTACAAAAGAGTCCGTATGTTTTGCGGCAACGCTCGGGGTCCGTGGAATAAATGGAAGCCCCTTTGACATAAGCATGCTTGCTGAAAAATTGTAGCAGTATGGCATAAAAAACAAGTGAAGGTCGGAAGCATATAATCCTCCCTCTAAAATTCTCCGGATAACCTGTTCTGCCTTTTCCCTTCCTTCATGACGTGCGACAGATAGATATATCCGCTCAAGACTCATAAGTCGTAACTGTGGTTTTGAGGATTCCTGAGTGGCGGTTGCCACCGTCGACGACGCGATGTTGGCGTTTGGGTCAGAAGAAATATCCGCGATAGTTGTCCCTTTTCCCATCATAAGACTATGAAAATGAGATGGAAAATCAAGGACACTCCGTCCAATTCCATTCAAGGACAAAATTTCATCAGGGTATGAGTTAAGAATTTTTTCAAAATCGCTGTCAATTGTCATTGTAATGCGCATTGTATCTCCTCCAAATATGACAAATACATTAAAACATCACGTGTTTATGTATGTGTATGTGTTTTTTAGATGGAACATGCGGGATTTTGTATCAAATCCCGCATCTATATAAAGCATATGAGGCTTTTTATTTTATGGGTAAAGATTTACTATGCAGACTTCAAGTCCTTTTCTTTATTGGGCTACATTGTGTATTAACAATGCGTTTTTTTAATTTGTGACATGTTTTCAAGGCTTGACTCAATCATTTACGGCAAAAACATTAAGATATAAAAGCCCTGTCGCTTTGACGTGGTAGGGCAATGACATCCACTGGGCTGATGAAGGGAAAAATTGCTTGATTTTCTCCCCCGTGAATATTTGCGGAGGAGTTATATCAACGTGTATCCCCTGCTTGGCAGAAAACATGACCATACCACCGGCAATCATATTGACAGCCTCTCCAATACAGCTACTGTATAATGGATTATTAATATCGTTTCCCTGTATCATTCCACCTGAAAGATGGCGGACAAGTTCTTCACTGCTTTCCATATCAAGAGCTAACGCAATGCCGCCATGTACATGTCCGGCAATGCCAATATTTGCGATAACGCAGGCGTTATAAGTGTGCAAAGACAAAGAAATATCTTGTTTATAGAGAGCAACTGGCAACCCTATAGATTCCGTAAATCGTAAAAAACCGGACTGAGTCCCTTGTACAAGTACAGAAAGGGAGGCTTTACTATTCATTTGTGGTACTGAATTCTGCGTCGTTGTTGTTGTCATGGAAAATTGATTCTCCTCCTGTTACTTCTTGAAAGTGTTCTTCCTGTAAAATTTTCTCTGCATTTTCTGCCCAATCATCTGAACCGCATGAGAGAACCTTGAGCATTTCTGTTACGGCATCAAAGGAACGGCTCGCGTGAAGGATGTTGATTCCAGAGACTTCAAGAATGTGTTCAATACGTCCCAAATCAACAATGTCATAGCCAGTCGGGAACTCTCCTTGTCTAACCACACCAGTCATGCAATCCGTATCAGCAAAAAAATGTCCATTATTTTCAATGGGAATTCCCCATGAAGGTTTTGCGGTCCCATATATTTTGTTCCATATCTCACTCAACCCAAAATGGTCTGCCAGCAGGCCGAATTTTTTCCATGAACAATTGGACTTGAGTTTTCCAAACCATATGTTTTGGGATGTTTTTCCATCTTTTACAGTGTTCATGTCTACTGTTTGTACGACCGTCATGGTCTGTGGAATGCTCTGCGTCTCGCTGGCAACAGTGATATCCAAGAAAAACCATTGGGGTAGGAAAACAGCTCGCGCATGTCCGCCATCCAATCGCATGGCAATACGTTCTCTTTCAGTTTTCTGTTTTCCGCATCCAAGAACGATTCTCTTAATATGAGGAGTATGTTTCATGATTTGTCCCATAGTATAAATAAGCCCCGAAGAATGCTCCGTGAATTCGTATGGAATACACGGTTCCCATTGTTTTAAAAAAATACCGGTTCCATGTCCTGATTGCGATAACACTTTATACCCGCCACCCCTTCTTTATGTATTCTACTGTATATATTTTATAATACCTAAAAATATAAGCCATTAACAATATCTCTTTAAAATATTATTTTTCAATACAAATATAGTTACATCACATTGATTCAGATATACTTTATATATAAATTTAACGTAGATGAGGTGGGAAAATGGTATATAAAGTAAACACGACAACACCGCAGGCGGCTCTCCGAATGGTAGCCATGTATTCGGGGCGGCACTTTATCCCAGCTAAAAGCGGGAAACCAAAAATTGGAGCAACTTTTATAGTAAGGATTCCTTCGTATGGAGAAATGCCACCAGCATGGAGAGATAGGGTACTACATGCTGTAGCTGTTTTAACGGAAGGATTCCAAACACAAAACAACCGTCACGATTGGAAGGTGGGGGAATACGCCCATACCACATATGCGTTTACTATTGGTGAGGCCGCTTCTGGATATCAGAAACTCACAAAAAGAATTCCTGCTGTTCTGGATATCCTTTTTTATGGGAAAGTTCATGAAGAGACAAAAAACATGTATGAACACATGTTCCAATCAGAAATGGGTATTCTTGAAAAGCTCGACCCCGAAGGTAAAGAGTACAGGACATGTTTATCTACTATTTTGTCAAAAATGGCGCTTATGTTTCAGTATCCCTATGTGATTGACTGTGATAGCCAGCATATGGATGCACGCAGTATCAATGAAATAGCGATGAACCTGTATCGTACTTTGTCTTCTCAGGATTTTCTCATGCACATGAACGGAACAGGCGGATGGAAAGACCAGGGACTTGTACAGGCGTGCGCTTTTAGTATTTCCCCATATCCGCTCACTTGTCGAGACAGTTTTCTTCTTAGAGGGGCTGACAAAAAACCTTCAACAGTTAAAAGTGCAAATACGATACTGATAAAACTTGGCTGGGATTTTTTGCTCAATGCACGTCCTTTGGGAGATGCCATATGTACAGCCTTGGCGTCAAAGGAGATATGGCAGTCTCATGGCCTGACGTTTCCTGTTTTTGTCCGTAAAAATACGTCTGTCATTGGTAAAGGAGCGAATGGGGAGGCTCGATACAGTGGTGACCCTCTTGGCATAGAATCCATGAGCGGCGAATCAATAAAAATTGTTGTCCCGCAAACATCTCCTCTCAAAGGTGGGGTGGAAGAGTTTGTTTCCATTGTGTATCATGCTGTAGCTCCATATATTCATATCGCTTTACCGGCTTCTGTACGTAACGGTCTCTTTTCTCTTGAAGCCTTGTCAAAAGATGGAACGGAATGTATTACCGCTCTTCGTCGCCATATTGAGGATAACTCGGACATTTACAAAACCTATCAAATCCAAGAAAAAACGATGGCCAAACACAAAGAAAACGGGCAAAGAAAAAGTATTAATACGGACCCCCGTATTATTCCGTATCCCAACAAAACACAAATATACATTATTGTTCCTGAACATGAGCAGGTTCGCAACGCCATCAATGCGTATGTAGCCAATGACAAGCGTTTAGGTTCCCCTCGGTGGAATGTGGGGAAACACTATACATCTGTGTATATTCATCCGCTTCCAGAAGACCAGGGCGGTGTTAACGGTTTTATGACCTCCTTTGAGGAACGACGGCTTGTGGCAAAACAGCTTGCCGCTTTTGTAAAGGAACAAACGGACGTCATTCTCCCCGTGGAACAACCTGACGCTATGCAGTTGCGTCTTGTGGTGAAGGGAAGGACGGGGCAGGGGCAGAAAGGTAAAAAATGGCTTATGTTTGAAATTCCCGTTCCTTTTGATAAAGATACTATCCGCATGGTCGCGAAAAAGAAAATCGCGCTTTCTGACGAAGCTCTCTTTTTAAAAGATGTCAAAAAAGCAATGGATAATAAAATTGCGTCCTCTTTTGATGTCGAGGATATAGACGCTCTTGAGGACATTAACGATATGGACGGTTTTGTTATTGATGGAGTCGGCGAAATGGAAGAAGTAGAAAAAACACAGACCCGTATTGTATGGGGTATTGATATCACGGATATCGCCAAAGATAGGGAAGCACAGGAACAGGCTCTTTCTATTGTCAAAGAACGGCTCATGAAAGATATTGTTGGACCAGCTCAAGCCGCTCATGGCGTTGACGCTGCTATCATGTGTTCTTTCTCGTCTGACGAAAAACGTCTTCGCATGGAACGGGACCTCCTGGCGCGGCTCCAGACATGGAAAAGATGTATTTGGGATTTAGAAAAAGAGGATATATGTTTGAATCCTATGGATATTGGAATGTAAGAGTACCCCCATTAAAGAAAGGACTTTATGATGAACACTGAAAACACACATCATGTTCCACAAAATACTGATGCCATTTTTGAAATGCTACCGCCCCCTATTCCTATGGGAAGAGACGTTGAGCCTGAAAAACAGACTCTGCAGATTATTTCATGGACACCAACTGGAATGTTTATTGTTAAACACATGACTCCGGGGGGCGGTTTTGCCCCTCTGAGTCGTACTGTACGGACATTACGGGCTTCCTCTTTGGGAAGGCCATGTCAGTCGGCCTTGTGGTTTTCCATGTGCGGGCACCCTGCTGTCTTTGAAGATACCGCTTTAAACATTTTTGCGGTGGGGAAAGTCATGGAACCCCTCGTTTTGTCATGGATGACATCACAGCAGGGATGGGAAGTTCGCGCGAACAACAACGACCAGGAAGGTGTCATAGCATGTGTCGATGGAGGTCTCATTGTTGGACATATTGACGCGTTGGTTCGTCATCCTCTGCTCACGCAAAACACATGGGCTGTCGCTGATGTCAAAACGATGAACCAAAAATGGTTTACCGCTTGGTTAGAAGATGGGACACGAAAAGTTAAACCAGAGTATTTTGTCCAACTCCAAATATATTCGCATATATATGGGCAGTTTTTTAACAATGAAGAATGCTATACGCACCATATGCAGGAGATGGTTCTATCTGCTGTCCATAAAGATACATCTCGTTTTATGCCTGAAATTATTCCGTTCAGCAGTACCTTTTGGGATACATATGTCCGTCCTGTGGCAGAACACATATTCAATATGGATGTCTTTCCTACTCCCAGTCAGGTACATGAGGAAACCACGGTCAAAAAGTCTGACTGTTTTTTCTGCTCACATAAGGAAGCGTGCGAAAAAAAGTCACGCGCTTTATCTGGGGGAAATATTTCGGACGCTTCCACTTCCATTCCCAAACTGCCTTCGCAGGCGACCCCAGAAACAGTTATTGATATATTGGCCACTACATATGAACTCTATGGGCCTGATATGGAGCGTATTTTTCCACAGCACACCTTGGATAAGATTTTTGAAGAAAATGTATCTTCTCAACAGAAAAATCAAGAAATAGATGGACATGATTCTTTTGGCCAACAGAAACTTTTTTCGCTCAATAACGAAACAGAGGAGAAAACTGTGGGGCATGCACATTCTACCGAGAATGAAATGAATGACAATTTCCCACATACAATGGATATCCCATTTTAAAAAGCTTTGTCAAAAGAAGTCCCCCATCCTCTTAGGTTGGGGAGGATGTCACAAGGAGTTATTTACCCATGTCTCAAAAACAAAAAACATCTAAAAAGAAAAATAAAAAAGAAAAAATTGTTATTTCTCACGCGAACGTATTACTTGATACTTTAGTTGATACGTATATGCGCAACAGATATTTTACTTTATGGAAGGATACCCTTAAAAATACACTTAAAATTATATTCCCGATAGAACAGTGCGATACATGTCAAAAGAATGGTTATAACGAGCAATGCCTGGTAACTATTCCAAAAGATATGTCAACTCCAACACTTTATGTTTCGTATCGAGAACGAGATGTTTTCAGTTTGCCTCGTTCCCTGACTCCTGAACTTAAGGCCTTTTTAGAGGCGGAACACGCAGGACAGCTGATACATAAAACAGAGAGGCACGAATATATTTCGTATCGTATATTAAAAGAAAAAAGGAAAGAACTTGAAAGTAAGGTACGGTCGAATTATGGCATTCTCTTTTGTACCGAGGGCATGCTTGTTCCAGAGGCAAAAAGTGTCCCTGATATGGTGCGTGAATATTGGAAAACAGCGGGGGCGCTTAAGGAGTTGGAGCAAGACTTGCAATCTCTTGAAAAAAAGGTAAGTGAGTCTTTTCCTGATATACGCACAACAATATTCGTATATAAAGACGTTTCCATTTTTAACGTTATTCGCACAGGTGGGACTGAATGTGTTAAAACAGAAGAGTTAATCGACCATTTTGGGCCTGAAATCATCCAACGTTTTGGCATATTGACACAAAGGCGAAGCTTATATATAGAAACGGAAGAAGAACGGGAAAAACGCGTGCAGATACTCACAGAGAAACAAGAGCAACAGACAGGGGATATTCTTGATGCGGGAGACCTTGAATTCACCTTATAGAGACGAAAATACTATGTATAACAGACATCGTCTTTCACCGGAACTTCACATATTTGTCAGGGGTTCTGATTTTTCTACTCAAAGTGTGGAGAACCAACGAAACTATCTTCAAAAAAAAATATCCAAGGACCATATTTATGAAGTCCCTTATTTTTGGGATGCGTGCGTCGCGTATTGTCAGAATATGGGGAAGATACCCAAGCGTTCGTTGAGCGACTTTGAGGGGACTCGTTTTATTGTTGATACCGCTATTGAAATATATCGTGCAAATCCATGGTTTATAACGCCCCATATTCTCCAAACTCGCGTTGACATAAATCTCCACCAGGTTATGGATTGGAAACAGTGGTTTTTAGAGTATCAAGGGCAAAAGAAGCTTGAGTTTAGCATTAGTTGCTTGGAATACGCGAATTATGCTATCTGTCCTATATCTCGCGAATCAGCACAAGAAGAGTTGTGCGGCACAGATGTGGGGGTAACTCAAAGTCTGAATGGGACAGTGCCCTTATGGCTCATTTTGTCGTGTGGGGGTGTTATTCCCCCTTGTCCTGAATCAATGATGATGCCAATACAGCCGAAAGACCTGGCGATGATAGGAAACACCGTATATGCTCCAATAGTGTACGATTATTATAAAGATGTCCCCCCAAACCCCGTATTGCTTGACCATTATGTGTATGCTTTTTCAGATAAAACCCTACACCGTGGTTGGGATGTCCATAGCACAAGTATAGATTCGTTTCTTTTAAAAAATAATGGTTTTGCATTTTTAGCTGAAAGACAATACCCCTCTTTTTTTAAAGCAAGTGAGCCGCAATTGGCTTTTTTTTCACCACTGTATTGGGAAGTCCTTGCTTCCCGACCTTTAAAAATGCAACGCCATTATGAACTGTTAACCTCAAACTACTTGTTTCGCATTTTTAACAATCGTGATTATGACCCACTTGTTATCAATGAGGACACTGATTATACCCGTTTAGAATGGGGAGTAACATGCCTTGATGAATGTTTGCGTTGGCTCTGTTTCCCCGACAAGAACATATCTATGGGAACGCTCCCAGTTATTAGAAATACTCTTGAACGTGTTGTAGACGCATTTAATATTTCTATTAATACATGGGTACACCATCACGCTAAAACAACTAAAAGTGTAGAAAGCATTGAAAAACTTCAAAACTACCAAAAAAAAATAAACGATAGCGCAAATCGCATATGTATTGTTTTAGACGATATAAGGAGTCGGGAACGTAATGAGCGTGAAAATGGAGATGAACTGTTAACCCTTTTCTAGTGCCCATACAAATACAAAAAGGCTTGCTATAATAGCAAGCCTTTAACATAGTTTTTTTACATTAACATAGAAAACACAGTTTTTATTTCCACAGCCCCTTTTTAGCTTCTCTGGCTTCCGTATACGCCTTTCTAAAATCATTTTTATATTTTACATTAGGAGGAATAGTCAGTAAGGAAGCATATCCATCCTTGACCATCTCTAAATTAAGCATGATGTTTGTATCTGTCAAGGCATACCAAGCATACGCCAAAAGCCGTCCGTATTTATCCGTTTGCTGAACATCACATTCGAGGATAAGAATATCCCCTCTTTTTACCAAACTCTTCATGTGTAAAGTTGCTTTTTTCCCCATCGATATAATGGCTTCCTGGGTTGTCTGGTTCCTTTGAGCTTGTAAAAGAGTCCTCTTGTTTTTACGGGACTCGGGGGTGTCAATTCCTATAAGCCTGACACTGGTTACCCCAATGCCTTCCACGTCCATTTTTAACGTATCACCATCAATGATACGCATAACCCTTCCCTTTGTTACACCAAGAGCATTAGGAATGGACAGTGTTGTGCTGTGTGAAAAAGACGGCGTTTTTATGATGTGTTGCGCCATATTGGCCGCTTCCGGCTGCGCGCTTAAAAGTCCGCTAAACCCCGCGACGACCAAAAATGTCGCAAGCACCGACCGGACAATAATGTTTTTTATGGTATGTATCCTATGTATCATAATTCAATCCCCCTTGTGTGAACCTGTAATTATCATTATAAGAGTAAGGGGAGTAAATTACAAGCCAAAGGCGTTTAAATCCCGTTTTAATCCCTGGCTTGCGCATACGCGCGCGCCTTGCTGTCATCGCAAAGGCGGCTACGGAAGCAAAAAAGACTGAAGGTGAGTTACATACGATACCCGTCCGGCCCTGCTATCACTGGCTTTGCATTTTCTTATTTTTGTGTACACCTCCCTTGTTCTGTATACTCTAGTGCCTCCTTATTTCAAACGAAATTACATAGAGATGTCATATTCGTCATAGTATTCCTTTTCTATTCCTCTTGTAGATTCCTTATCGTCCATATGTAAATGCAAACCACCCTGTGTAATCATGATAGGTGTGCCAAACCACAGTGCGGGTTTCATATGCATTTCCGGTACAGACAAAAGATTCACGATAGTTTCAGGAGTACAAAACAGCGCCTCCATACACGACTTATCATCGAAGAGACACGCTATACGATATCGCTGTTCCTTTTCCCCTTTGGGAGTATCTATCGTAACGCTGTTTACTTTTACGAAAAGAGACTGTGCGTATTGTTTTAAAAAATGTTGTAAGGGAATCAGTTTTTGAGTTTCCGTTTTTTCCCCTCGATTGTAAATATATCCGGTATAAAGGGCGTTCCCCTCCATTGAGCGATACGAGATGTCATCAGGGAGAGTATTACCGGCCATTTTTTCCTGGATAAGATTGTCTTGCATAAAGTCTTTTAATCTGATGACTTTCATACTTAAACCTCCGCTTATTATACATAGAATATACATATACAAACAACGCATTATATTTATAGTCTATCTGTATGTTATTTTAAAAACATGTATTTTAAAATTGTTATGATGTATATAAAAATTATATTCTTATACTCTGTAAAAATAGGGAGGTTATTTTATGCCTAAAAATAGAAATATAATAAAGGGGAAACGAGTCTCGTTTCCCCTTTTGTTTTGCTCTAAAATATTTTTTTATTTATAATCTCGCAAGAAATACCAATTCCAAAACATATCTATGGCCATGTCTGTATCTTGTATAGTCTGCGGCGACCAATATGCTTGTTGTCCTTTATTTTCATCTGTGTCTGGATATTCAGCATACAGAGAAAGATTTTTCTCCGTCAAAAT
>Ga0172377_10006596_pt1 | contig 11946 bp, 11 predicted proteins | sample Pumphouse3metaG_FD_119749 | JGI IMG/M metagenome (GOLD analysis project Ga0172377, IMG submission 119749) | Leachate microbial communities from a municipal landfill in Southern Ontario, Canada - Pumphouse #3 metaG | ecosystem: Engineered > Solid waste > Landfill > Unclassified | place: Canada... | reverse complement strand
CAATAAAAAAGTTGATGTTACAACCGAAGAAAAAATAAAAGAAGCTGCCAGAACCATATTTCACCGAAAGGGCTATGCAGCCACGAGGACAAGGGATATTGCCGAAGAAGCAAATATTAATCTGGCACTGCTTAATTACTATTTCCGCAGCAAGAAAAAGTTATTTGATATTATAATGCTTGAAACTGTTTCCGAATTTTTTCAAAGTATGATACCGGTTCTGAATGATGAAAACAGTAGTTTAGATCAGAAAGTGAAGCTTATTACATCCAATTACATTGGCTTTATCACAGAAGGACCCAATCTTCCCATTTTTATGTTGAGTGAGATACGTTACAATGTGGATGGATTATTGGAAAAATTGCCAATTAAACCATTAGTAATGAACTCTATTTTTCTTAAGCAGTATCAGGAAGCCGTCACAAAAGGGAAAATTGCAGAACCTAATCCTTTACAATTTTTAATAAACTTATTGAGCTTGATTATTTTCCCGTTTATCGCCAAGCCTTTATTACAAGAAGTTGGTGAAGTTGATGATACACAATTTGACACGATGATGCAGGAGCGTAGAGAACTAATACCTGTTTGGGTAAAAGCGATGATAAGAACCGAATAATTTTTTTAACTATAAGTTAATCAAATGATTAATTTAAACGATTAAATAAAAATATATGAGTAGGGTTAAAAGACAAAAACTGAATCTGTGGATGACAGGTATTCTGCTATTGTCAGGCACTGCTTTAATTGCGCAAAATAATGGGTTACTTTCTATTGATAGTTGTTATGTGTTGGCAGAATACAATTATCCGCTAATCAAACAATATGCGCTATTGGATCAGAGCCGCGACTACAATCTGTTAAATGCCGCACGTGCCTGGCTGCCTCAAATAGCACTCAACGCCAAGGCAACTTACCAGTCAGATGTTACGAAAATCCCGATTGATTTTTCGCAACTTCCCTTGCCCGGCTTGGATATACCGGAATTAAGTAAAGACCAGTACGGTATTACGCTCGATATTTCACAGACAGTGTGGGACGGTGGTACAACAAAAGCACGCAGCGAGCAGATCAAAGCACAATCATTGGTTGAAAACAAAGAGTTGAAAGTGAATTTATATGCAGTAAAAGAACGTATAAACCAATTGTTTTTCGGGGTTTTGCTGTTCGATGCCCTGTTAGAGCAAAATCGTATTTTTCAAAATGAACTGCAGCAAAGTTTTGTGCGCGTAAAATCGCTTATTCACGGAGGCCTGGCCAATCAGAGCGATTTGGATGTTGTGCGCGTTGAGCAGTTGAAAGCGAAACAGACTGAAACGCAGATTTCACATAACCGAAAAGCCTATCTGACCATGCTTTATGCTTTTATCGGCAAAAAATCAGATGAGCAGGTTGAGTTGCAAAAACCGCTTATTCAACCTACAATGCCGGAAGAGAACTTGCGTCCTGAGCTTTCTCTTTTTGATAGCAGGGTGGCATTTTTTAATGCACATAACCGCGAAATAAAAGCTGATTTAATGCCCAAGTTCGGACTGTTTGTTACCAGTGGATATGGGAATCCGGGGTTGAATATGTTGAAAGATGGCTTCACTTCCTACTACATCGGCGGAGTGCGTATGTCGTGGAATATAAGCAGCTTTTACACTTTTAAAAATCGCACAAACCAACTCAACACACAACGGAACATGCTTGCGGTGCAACGTGAAACATTTCTTTTTAACACCAATTTGCAGTCAGCAGCTAAGCAAAATGAGATTGAAAAGTACCACGAACTGCTTGCAGATGATGATGAGATTATCGCATTGCGACAATCAGTAAAACGTGCCACAGAGGCAAAAATGAATAACGGTACGGCTAATATTACCGATCTGATTCGCGAAACCAACGCCGAAGCTTTGGCTAAGCAGGATAAAATTCTGCACGAATTAGAGCTGTTACAAGCTATTTATAATTTGAAATACATAATCAATAATTAAAAGTAGAAAGAGATGAAGGCTTCAATTTTTAACACCAAATATATGCAATTCCTTCTAATAATCTTGCTGTTCACTGCCTGCAACAACAAGAACAGCAGGTATGATGCAAGCGGTGTTTTTGAAACTACTGAAATTGTGGTTTCGGCAAAAGCTAACGGTGAAATTTTGTACTTCGACCTGATGGAAGGACAGGAAGTTAAGCTGGGACAATCCTTGGGACTGATTGATACCACACAGCTCTACTGGCGAAAAGTGCAGCTTCAATCGAGCCTGAAAGCGATGGATAGCCGCCAGGTAAATGTAGCCGTGCAGGTGGCGGTGTTGCAAGAGCAATTGACCGCAGCCCATCGCGAAAAGGAGCGTTTCACTCAGTTAATCAAGGAAAACGCCGCCAATCAAAAGCAGTTGGATGATATCAACGCACAAATTGCTACGCTTGAAAAGCAAATTGCGGCCCAGACAGAAACGCTGAAAAACAGCAACAACAGCCTGATCAACGAACAGCAATCGCTTTTGGCACAAATGGCGCAGATTGAGGATCAGCTGAAAAATGCGGTGATCAAAAGTCCGGCAACAGCCACCGTGCTGGGGAAATATGCAGAAGCTGGCGAACTTGCTGTTCAGGGAAAAGCACTGTTTAAGCTGGCCGATATGGAAAATATGTTTTTGCGCGCCTACATCACGGCCAGTCAATTGATTGAACTGAAAATCGGACAAGCAGTAAAGGTATTTTCCGATATGGGAAAATCAGACCACCGGGAATACGAAGGAACCGTAAGCTGGATATCCGACAAAGCCGAATTTACACCCAAAACCATTCAAACCCGTGATGAACGAGCTAACCTGGTTTATATGGTAAAAATAGCGATAAGAAATGATGGATATATTAAAAAAGGGATGTATGGGGAAGTTTTGTTTAATTGACAATGGACAATGGACAATTGACAATGGATAATGGATAATGGACAATTGACAATGGATAATGGATAATTTAACATGTCAATTATCAACTATCAGTTAATCAACTATTAATTAATTAAGAATGATTCAAGCAAATAACATAAGTTTAAATTACGGCGGGGTTTCTGCTTTGAAAGATATCTCTTTTCAGGTGGAACGTGGTGAAATATTTGGCTTGATTGGTCCTGATGGTGCAGGAAAAACAACGTTGTTCCGCATTCTGACTACGCTATTACTTGCCGATAGCGGTACGGCAATAGTAGACGGATTGGATGTGGTGCGTGATTACAAGGTAATCCGCACCCGAGTTGGCTATATGCCAGGCAGGTTTTCGCTTTATAAGGATTTAACGGTAGAAGAGAATCTAAGCTTTTTCGCAACAGTTTTTGGAACAACTATCGAAGAAAACTACCACCTGATTAAGGATATTTACCAGCAAATTGAACCGTTTAAGAATCGCCGGGCAGGCAAACTTTCGGGTGGAATGAAGCAAAAATTAGCGCTGAGTTGTGCCCTGATTCACAAGCCGGCAGTACTCTTTTTAGATGAACCCACCACCGGTGTTGACCCGGTAAGCCGTAAAGAGTTTTGGGAAATGTTGAAACGATTAAAGCTGCAAGGCATCACTATTCTCGTTTCCACGCCCTATATGGATGAGGCATCACTTTGCGACCGCATTGCGTTTATTCAAAAGGGTAAGATTCTCACAATCGATCCGCCGGAAAAGATTATTGCCGATTTTCCATACAAAGTGTTTGCGGTGGAAGCGGATAATAATTACAAGATTCTGAAACAACTTCGCCAAAGCGAAAGTGTGCGTTCGGTTTTTAGTTTTGGTGATTCATTGCATGTGGTTTTTAAGGATGTTTCGAAAATCAAAAAGGAACAAATCAATGCTGAATTAAAGGAAATTGCACCTACAATTGAGGATTGTTTTATGGCACTAGCTAATAATTGACAATTGATAATGGACAGTGGACAATTGATAATGGATAGTGGACAATTGACAATTGACAATGGATAATGGATAGTGGACAATGGATAGTGGATAATTGATAATGGATAATTGACAATGGACAGTGGATAATGGACAATTGACAATGGACAATTGACAATGAGTAATGGTGAATGGACAGTGGATAATAAAAAAAAGAAATAAAGACATGGAAAATGAGCAGAGTAATAAAAACAAAGAGGTATTAATTGTTAATTCAGACTTGTCGATTATAAAAGTTGATAATCTGACAAAATCTTTCGGCAATTTCACAGCTGTGAATGCTATCAGTTTTGAGGTTTCCAAAGGTGAGATATTTGGTTTTCTGGGTGCGAATGGTGCCGGAAAAACCACCGCTATGCGGATGCTTTGCGGGTTGAGCAAACCCACTTCGGGGCGTGGAACGGTAGCCGGCTTTGATATTGAAAAACAACCCGAGCAGGTGAAGAAAAACATCGGCTATATGAGTCAGAAGTTTGCGCTTTACGATGATTTGAAAGTGTGGGAAAACCTGCGACTTTTTGGCGGAATATATGGTATGAAATCGGATGAAATAGAGGATAAAACAAACGTGATTCTACACGATCTTGGTTTTGAAAACGAACGTAATACATTTGTGAAATCACTGCCTTTGGGCTGGAAACAAAAATTAGCTTTTTCGGTTTCCATATTTCACGAACCAAAAATTGTCTTTCTCGACGAACCCACCGGTGGCGTGGATCCTGCCGCACGCCGGCAATTTTGGGAACTGATATACGCTGCAGCAGAAAGTGGCATCACCGCTTTTGTTACAACGCACTATATGGACGAAGCAGAATATTGCGACCGGGTTTCAATTATGGTAGATGGTAAAATTGTGGTATTAGACACCCCAAAAAGCCTGAAAACGAAGTTCAACGCAGCAAATATGGACGAGGTGTTTCAACAACTTGCGCGAAAAGCAAAACGAGTTGAGGATGGATAATTGATAATTGACAATGGACAATTGACAATGGACAATTGACAATGGATAATGGACAATGGATAATGGACAATGGATAATGGACAATGGAGAATTGACAATGGATAATGAAGAATATAAGAAAAGTAGTGTTTAATAAAAAATTAATGACATGGAAAATGTAGTTGCAGTTAAATCGTATGCTTTTGCAATTAGAATTGTGAAGTTATACAAGTTTTTATCTGAGGATAAAAGAGAGTTTGTGCTTTCAAAACAGTTACTTAGATGTGGTACAGCTATAGGAGCTTTGATAAAAGAAGCAGAACATGCTCAATCAAAAGCAGATTTTTTGAATAAAATGAACGTTGCACTGAAAGAAGCTAATGAAACAGAATATTGGCTGATGTTGTTGAAGGATACAGAATACATTGATGAAAATGTTTTCCAATCCTTTCAGGAAGATTGTTCCGAAATTCTGAAACTCTTAATCAGCATTGTTAAAAGTACAAAGAAAAGCTTGAAAAGATAATGGAGAATGGACAATTGACAATTGACAATTGACAATTGACAATTGATAATTGACAATGGACAATTGATAATGGACAATGGATAATTGACAGTGGACAATGGATAATTGACAATGGATAATTGACAATGGACAGTGGATAATTGTCGACTATCAATTAAAAATTGAATAGTAATGAAGCAGTTTACAGCATTTGTTAGAAAGGAGTTCAATCATATTCTGCGCGACAGGCGTACGATTTTGATTTTGCTTGTGATGCCAATAGTTCAGATTATTCTGTTTGGTTTTGCCATAACAACCGAAGTGAAAGATACACCTATGGCAATACTCGATCCTTCGAAAGATGAAGCTACCCGGCAAATTACCGAGCAACTGGCGGCAAGCAGGTTTTTTACATTTGTGAGCGAGTTACGCAGCACCGAAGAGGTTGAAAAGGCATTTCAAAAGGGTGATGTGAAATTGGTTGTGGTGTTTAGCGATAACTTTCAGAGCAATCTGTTTCACACTGGCGAAGCAGCTGTTCAAATCATTGCCGATGCTTCCGACCCCAACCAGGCAAGTACGTTTACAAATTATGCCTCCAATATTATTACCACAGCTTATTTGGATTTTGCAAGCAAAACTCAAATCATTACCGGAAATATACGACCACTACGTATTATCCCGGAAATAAAAATGCTCTACAACCCGCAAATGAAGGGTGCGTATAGTTTTGTGCCGGGCGTGATGGGACTTGTATTAGTACTGATTTGCACCATGATGACGTCCATTTCCATTGTCCGAGAAAAAGAGATGGGCACCATGGAAGTATTGCTTGTTTCGCCGGTTAAGCCCATTTATATTCTCTTAGCGAAAATAACTCCCTATTTTGCACTGTCCGTCATCAATCTGACAAGCATTTTGCTTTTGTCGGTATTTGTGCTGGCTGTGCCCATAAAAGGAAGTCTTTCCCTGTTGATTCTCTTTTCATTACTTTTTATTTTTGTGGGATTGACCTTAGGGCTGTTGGTGTCCAATATCGTTAAAACGCAGGTTGCAGCCATGATTTTCTCAGGTGTGGTGATGATGATGCCCACACTGCTGCTTTCAGGGATGATATTTCCGATCGACAGCATGCCGAAAATTCTGCAATGGATTTCAGTCATTCCACCCAATCGCTGGTATATTGAAGGTGTGGTAAAGCTGATGATACAAGGTGTTAGCGCTAAATTTGTATTGAAGGATTTTGTCATTCTGGGCCTTATGGCAGTCTTGTTATTAGCAGTGAGTTTGAAAAAGTTTAATGTTCGGTTAAGCAAATAAATAATTGCGATGTTAAGGTATTTATTAGAAAAAGAGTTTAAGCAGATATTTCGGAATGCATTTATTTCGAAAGTAATACTGGTTTTGCCCGTTATATATATGCTGATTTTCCCCTGGGTCGTAAACCAGGAGATTAAAAACTTGAAACTGAGTGTGGTAGATAATGACCGCAGCACATTTTCGGAACGATTAATCCATAAAGTTACCGCTTCGGGTTATTTTCATTTATTCGAATATACCGCTTCAAGCGCTGATGCGATAGAAAGCGTTGATGCTGGAAAAGCCGACATAATTCTTGAAATTCCCCGGGATTTTGAAAAAAATTTGTACCGCTCGGGGCAGACGAACGTAATGATATCGGCCAACGCTGTAAATGGTATGAAAGGCGGTTTAGGCAGTGTCTATCTGTCGGGCATTCTCAATGACTTTGCAGGTGAATTAACTACTGCACAAGGCATTCGCACACAATCGTCGATAGTGGAGCCGCAATTCAAATTCAATCCAACGCTTGACTATAAGGTGTTTATGATTCCCGCAATATTTGTAATGCTGCTGACCTTGCTTACCGGATTTCTACCTGCCCTTAATATCGTTAGCGAGAAAGAAATGGGTACCACCGAGCAGCTCAATGTTACTCCGATGAACAAAGCCATTTTCATTCTGGCCAAGCTGATTCCTTATTGGATAATGGGCATATTGATTTTAACCATCACTATGGGTCTTGCCGCACTGCTTTATGGCTTGATTCCGGGCAGTTTTACAACAATCTATCTCTATTCCATCGTTTATATTCTTGCCGTGTCGGGTTTGGGAATTGTCATTTCAAACAATTCAGATACCATGCAGCAGGCGATGTTTGTGATGTTCTTTCTTTTATTGATAATCATTCTGTTAAGTGGACTTTTCTCACCTATAAGCAGTATGCCGGAATGGGCTCAAGCCATTACAGCTTTCAATCCATTGACATACTTTATTATTGTTATGCGTGCTATTTATCTCAAAGGCAGTGGAATGCAGGAATTGCTGCCCCAATTTTTTGTGCTTTGCGGATTTGCAGTTGCTTTTAATGTTTGGGCAGTATTGAGTTATAAAAAGAGCCGGTAAATTTGAGCTGACTATGCGTTTTTTTAACCTGTTTCAAAGTCAGGCAGGGCGGTCAGTGCCGCGCAACCAACTATGTAGCTTTGATTAAAAAGGCGATGATGGCGGCTGGTTTTGAAGATATTCCGGTGGTTACTGTTTCCTTCACAAGCGGACTCAATGAACAACCCGGTTTTGAAGTGAAATAGCGGAAATTTATCAAAGTTATCGCTGCGGCAGTAATTTATGCCGATACTCTACTGCACCTTGAGAAACCGAAAAAGGAGGTGCAAAGCGGCTGCAAAAATAGTATCTGGACTTGGGCGTTAAAGCTGTGGAAAGGAATGATGCCAACCGCTTGTATGAATTGGCTGAAATGGCAGCGAATGAGTTTTTAGCCATCAATAGTCGAAAAAGAGTGAAGCGTATTGGCATTGTGGGCAAAATCTACGTGAAATACAATGATGTTGGTCATAAAAACGTGGTCAACTGGTTGGTTGAACAAGGTGTAGAACCCGTTTTGCCTCCCATAACAAAATTCTTTATTAACTCATTTGCTTATTGGGAAGTGCGAGTTCAGGGAGATGCAAAAGTGCGGACAGTCATAAAATTTCTCATAGAATTTGCTGAAAGGATAGTCTATAAATTGATTCGGAAAATGGAGAGCAAAATAGCGCATTATCCATACTATATCCCTATATCGGATGTTCACGAAGATGCCAAACATGCTTCCGAAATTATCAATCTGAACGCTCAGTTTGGTGAAGGGTGGGGAATTCCGGCCGAGTTTGCCCGAAATGAAATCAACAATGTGATCAGCCTGCAAGCTTTCGGCTGCATTGTCAACCATATTATTTCCAAATGAATTGAGAAGCGAACGCAGGAATTGTACCCAAACCTAAATTGGCTTTTCCTTGATTTTGACAGCGGCATGAGCGAAGCAAATATCTTTAACCGCTTGCATTTTAAGATAAAACAGTGAATTTCATCTACCACTGGTCACAACTCAAATAAGCATTCATTGTAGGATTAAAAATTTGGGATAGTATTCGTTATTGTCAGTGGTTTAAGAAGTTAAGTTTATGGACAAATCGCTCAACCACCATGTTCTCCTGTGAACTATCTTTCGCCCTGCTCAACCACCTGCCTTATGAAATATTGGACTATAATAAATTGTTGCTTTAAAGTCGGAAACCATTTAAACAAAAAGCAAAGTCATGGAATGAAAAGAGTGTAGATGATCAAATGCTTAACGATTTTCAAAATATGGAAAGTAAAATAAAACAATGATTAATACGTTTAAAAATTGATGAGTAATTTTTGATGTTATGTATGGAAAAAGCGAATCGACATAAATATTTTGTTCATTATTCTCTTATTGTTTGTACAATATTCATTCAGGTTATAATTCTGTTATTCTTTTATAATGAATACTTTAATGGAAAAAAATTGAATCTGTTAGAAAAACAAATACAAGAGGCGTACTCGTTAAATGGCATCTTGGAAAGCTCAAAAGAAAATATTTTAAGTGCTCAGGTGAACTTGCAGAATTACATTAAAAACAATGAAAAAGAGTCTTTAGAAGACTTTTTTCTATCGTTAAAGAATTTACATAGAAATTTAGATAGTATCGAAGATTATAGAAAAGAAAACTTAAAATTAGAAGTCATTTTTGATTCACTGCAGGAAGAGCCTACAACACTTTCGGGTTTACAAGTATTAATTGATTCGATTTATGACTTATCAAAAAAAAGCATTCCTAAAAGTATATCATTACCAATAGAAAGTTTTGAAATTGAGGGTTTAACATCTGAGGTTGATATTAATATAGAACATCGGTCGGATAGCATACCTCCAAAAAAACTATTGGCCCGATTAAGGGACGCTTTTGCAAATGATGTGGCAATTAAAAAAGAAATAACCATTATTACCACAAAATATGGGGATACTTTAAATAGAGCTATTATAAAAAACATGATAGATAGTATTATTGAGGTTGTCAATACACACTACCTAAGCGAATTAGAAAAATATCAGGCTTATTATGATAATACGTATTATAAATTTGATGGCGTGTATAAAATATACGACCAACTCATCTCTATAAGTAACAAATATATGGAGGTGTATAGCGTTGCTATAACTGATTTTGAACAAAACTTAGAAGCACAGTATGCAGAACAAAATTCAAAAACAAATAAAATCAGAAAATATACTGTTTTGGGATTGATGATACTTATGTTTCTCGTTTTAGCTGTAATAATTTATTATACAAGACAAGCTTTTTTGTACGAAAAAAAACTACAGGAAGCTAACCGGATCATCAAAATGAATCTTACCTTCAAGAACCGGATTTTAGGAATGTTGAGCCATGAAATTCGTTCGCCACTTCGTATTATAAATCTTTTTATTGATAAGATAAGTCAAAAAATTGAAGACTCAAAAATTAATGAATACTTAAGCTCAATTAAATTTACTAATAATTCATTGTTAATTCAGGCGAATCAAATATTAGAATATGCTAAGAATCAAGAAAAAAAGATTGAGCTCATAAATATTAGAGTTGACCTGAAACGCGAAATTGATGCTATTTTAAATGCCTTTCAGCCTTATATTGAGTATAAAAACAATATTTTTAAATTGGAAAATGAAATTCAACCTAACACTTTCGTTTTTGCTGATCACGTAAAAATACATCAAGTGTTTATGAACATTTTAGGGAATGCCAATAAATTTACCGAAAATGGTAAGGTAAGCGTGAATGTTAAAACGCAGGCGAAAAATAATCTTGTTAGGCTGTATGTGGTCATATCTGATACGGGAACCGGAATCTCAGAATCTGATTTACAAAAAATATTTGAGCCTTATTATCAGGGAATGGTTTCTGATGAAATTGAGAATGTAGGAGCGGGTATAGGGTTGAATTTATGTAAAGAGATTATTGATTCTTTCGGAGGCGAAATTACTGTAGAAAGTAGTCTGGGAATAGGAACTACAGTTACTTTTAAAATTGACTTAAATAGAATAGTATGAAAGAGAAGCAAAAAACTACTGTATTTCTCTTAGGTGATGATCATAGTATTGTGCGTCAGGGAGTTCAAATTATAGTTGAGGAAATCTTTGAACATGCTTTTTTTTTCCACGCATCTACTTTACACCAAGTAATTCTCAAAGTTAAAGCACATGATATAGATATTGCTATTTTGGATGCTCAATTTCCAGATGGTAACTGTATTTCAATACTCCCCGAGATAAAACAATTAGTGCCTGATTGTAAAATATTGATATTCACAAGTTATGAGGAAGAGAAATTCGCACTACACTTCGTTGAGGCTGGAGCTGATGGGTTTCTGAGTAAGTTAAGTGATGAATCAGAAATAAAACAAGCTATCTCTGAAATATATGCGAAGGGGAAGTATTTCTCGCCCTTAACCAAAAAACTACTTTCCATAAAAGAATATAACCCTATACTGTTAAACCCATTTAATTTGCTTTCTGAAAGAGAAATGCAAATAGCTGAATTATATGCAAAAGGCTTAGGGAATTTGGAAATAGCGAATGCTTTAAATGTCAGGCAAAATACTGTTAGTACATTTAAAAAGAGGATATTCGAAAAGTTAAACATCACAACACTTGTTGAGTTAATCGAACTGATGAAAACCTATAAAGACTTCTGATTGTGTAGATATAATTCTACATTATTATAGACATATATCGAACTATTTGATCTGATAAAACACATCTGATATAGTACTTTTGTTTTTAAGTATCATAAAGCAAAAATGAAGTCAGATGGAGACCTTATGTAATAAAATATGCGATTATTATGGATGGAGGAACACCAAGTCTTCAAGGCGGATCAAGTCGTTGAAAAAGAAAGAGTTTGGTGTATTAATTGGAGTTCAGATATTAATGTTTAGTGCTATATATGTGTTTAACGATTTTCATCCTTATATCGAAGAGCTTCATTTCAGAAGAATGGAGACTATACAGGGTCGCATGCTGATTTACTTTCTTTTCTCACTCTTGTTGTTTCAAGTAATGTTTTTAATCCTGTTTAATTCACAAACCTACAATTTACTTTCAAATCACACCATTTTCCCCTTTTGAATTTTGGATTTAGGCCCGAATCTAGCGGAAATCAAGGTTAAACAGTTATTTCTCGAAATTT
>Ga0172377_10006595_pt1 | contig 11946 bp, 8 predicted proteins | sample Pumphouse3metaG_FD_119749 | JGI IMG/M metagenome (GOLD analysis project Ga0172377, IMG submission 119749) | Leachate microbial communities from a municipal landfill in Southern Ontario, Canada - Pumphouse #3 metaG | ecosystem: Engineered > Solid waste > Landfill > Unclassified | place: Canada... | reverse complement strand
TCAACATACGACATTAATGATTTTATACTTCTTTTGTTAGTGAACTTAATCCTACTAGAAATAATGATTATGATATTTATCGCAACCTAATTAACATAAAAAGACGCAACATAACCTTTAAAGTAGTCATAGGTGAATAAAGAAATATCTTGATACAATCCAGTAACCAGGAATTCAATACGCTGATCTTTTAAAACAAAGGTGTCTGCTAAATTTAACTCGACAATCTCATCATCGCTGGTAATTATTTTGATAGATAATTCTTTGATATAAATGTTGTTAAGCGATTGAAAAAAGTAATGATAACCGTCTTCTTCCGGGTATCCAGTACCAACCAAAAAATATCTATCCAAATCTTTGGACCCAATTTTAAAATAAGGAGATTCATCAGAAATATGATAACGGCATTTGGCAATTCCACGAATAAAATCAATACTTTGAGAAACTATTTCATAGGCAGTGTGTGTCGGATAGCTATCAATAAAAGGTGTAATCTCGTAAATTTCAAGTGTTGAATAAACATAATCAAAGTCTAGTGTCTCATCATAAGTTAAAACTTCCTGAACTTCACCGGTTTCTACTTCGATTTTTTGATATGTCAAATCGATATGAATTTGCAACCCTTCGATTTTATATGCACTGTTTTTTGAAAAGAGTTTTAAAGCCAAAATTAAGTCATAATGAGTTTCATTATATGTATAGCCAAGATTACCGTCTAAATAAGCGTCGAGGTAGTCATCTTCATTTTTATCATTTAAGGCAATAGACATTATATCTTTTGGATTCTCCAGCCGATGGTCATTAATTAAAACTCCGAGAGTAACTGCTGCTGTTGTTACAATCGCTAGAGATAAACTAGATAAAATATGACGACGATTGTTCTTATTATAAATCTGTATTTTTTTGGTATGATTACTAATGATTTTGGTCCTGAATTTTCTCGTTATATAAGAAGAAAAGAAAAGAACAAAAATGACAATTGTAAAGGCTGTAAAACTCATTAATGCGCCGATAAATATACCAATCAAAGCAATAACGTAAAACTGAGAACGACTTGTATAACTGTCCGAACGATTGGTTTCAAAATCACCACCACTTGCCGTGCGTTCATATGTAACATCAACATATTTATCATACGAAAAACCTGCCGTACTAAAAATAGATAGACCGATTAAAAAAGCAATTATAAATTGAATAATAATAAATAGAATATCAAAGGTGGAGAGATGATTATGCAACCAATAATAGGGTATGAAAAGCATGAAATCTTTTCCATGAATACAATAAGCGACAAAAAGAAGGAAACTAGATATGACAAGATAAGGCGCTAGTTTGATCATAATGTTGCCAGCTCCGCTAATTTTATCCATAGTCTTATCACTAATAAAATGAACACAAACGGCAAAGAAGACGATGAGAATCGGGAAAACAAGCATTGGTGTCACATTAATACTACTAATCGTGAAATCCGGAACAAAAATAGCCATAATTGGTAAATAAAATATTACCCCAAGTAGGCCAAAGAAAAAGGATCCAAATAATATAATTGCACTGATCATACGATTTATTTTTAGCACATGTTTGACCGGCAATCAAGCGCTAATTTAGTAAGTAAACAAAAACTTATGCACCCAAATAATTAACGAGTGAATACCCCATATGTATCCTTAACGAGTAAAATTGTGTAATTATGCATTTTTCAACCTAAACCTAAAAATCAAATGTCCCAAACATAAAAATATGACGATCTTATGTCAATTATCGTGTTTTAGACAAGAAAAAAAGGTTTGAAATTGTATCAAACCTTACGTTTCAATATGGTGCCATAGTTATAACAATTAACACGCACTTTTTAAGCCTTTTCACTTTAAAGTGTCCCAAATGACATAAACCCACCTTTTACATGACACAGTTGGAAACTGTAGGACACGGAAAGCCAAGTGTCCCAAACGACATAAACCTACGGTTCATGTGACATCGCAGGACATTTCGGGACAAAATGAAGTTTTAGTGATGTGTAAAACCATGAAGAAATCATTTTCAGAATACTATTCCTTATTAAACTCTCTTTCAAGAATTTCATATAATTTACGAGCAAAAGGTGTTGCTGTGTCGTCAATTAAAAAATTAATGTTATCAGCATCTGAACATCTCAACATCAATTTATAGAGAATATTATTATCTATTTTTTCAGTATCTATGACTTCAGCCTCATTTGTTCCATCAATAATGTTTATAAACCCGGCTTTAAATTCTAAATTCATGTTCTTTCCTCCTTGAAAAATATGTTGGTACTACCCATTTTCTTGATTCTCATTCTCAACGCTTCTCTTCCGCCTTCCAATATTTCGGCAGAAAGATCCATTATTCTATAATCGTTTTTATGTGGTGGGTAATTGAACTTTTTAGTACTTTCCATGAAACTGTCAATTATTGAAAATTTTCCATTATCATTATAACTAACGACAACAGCATCAGAATCACCGTTTAAAACTATGTTGGCATTATGTGTAACAACAATTATCTGTCTCTTCTTCTTTAAAACACGTAATCGTTGAACGATAGTTTTATATACTGTTTCATTATCTAAATCATCTTCGGGTTGATCAATAAATAGTATTTTATTGCTATCCGAATCAAGAACTATGTTTAATAGATATGTTGACCTTTCTCCAGGTGATAATAATGCCCAATCAACCGTTTCACTTCCGGAAAATAACTCAATTCTAGGTTCTATTTGGGGAACAATAAGATCATTAGCACTAAATCTCTGGTCGGTATTCATGAGATTTACGGAATTTTTTTCTAGTCCTTCATAAGTAACTAATTCAGTTAAAATACTTTCTTTGAAAGGGAATTCCCTATATTTGTTGAATATTTGAAGAAAAACATTTTGAGGAATATCACTTGTATCTATTTCTTTTATTACCTTTACAATGTAGTCAGTATTGCCACTATTATATTTGTAAATCGTTTCACGACATATTAATTTGTTCATTATACTCAACTTCGAAGAACTTTGTTTTAAAGATTGAATTTTTTCAATATACCTTTTTAATAAGTCATCGATTTCACCTATTTTTTTGGTTAAAATATTTGTTTTATTATCATTTAGGGTGCTGAGCGTTTTTAATATGTTACCAGAATGTTTATAAGCGGTTTTTAATTTTTCAATAGAATTTACATAAATTTTAGCTAACACTTCAAGCTTTTCAATTGTTTTTTGAATACCAATCTTATCTATGTTAAATTTAATCTCGTTTTTCTTTGTTAATTTATATTCTGAAATAACATTTATTTTATCTAAGTTTGTCTTTAAATTAATTACAGTATCTTCAATTTCTTTTTTTTGTAATTCGTATGTGCTTAGTAAACTACTTGATTGTGCAGTGAAATTTGAAAATAATTGAAAAGTTTTCTGTGCTTCATTAATGTGTAAAAAGTGATTGTTATATTCAGATATAAAACCAAAATCAATTTTGCTAGCTTTGTCGACTTGTAATGATTTATAAACAGTTATTTGATCATTTAAACTTTTAAAAAAAACATATATATCATCATTAATTGTTTTTTCAAAGTTCAACTTATCAATTTCTTTCTCAAATTTGAGCATGTCATAGGGGGCTTCTGATAACAAATTATATAAGTTCTTGTTTTCTTTATTACCAGAGCTTTGTTGACTTAAAATATCATACATATGTTCTGGTAATGTATCATACTCATCTCCATCAAGCATATGTATTTTTTTTAATTTTATATCCTCGATTATTTTGTTGTCTTTATATGTAAGTGTTTTCCCAAGTATAGATTTAATAATGAAACTCTTTCCACTACCTCTTGAGCCTATAATAGAGTTTAAGTTATCTCCAAATTGAACTGAATGTAGTTTATCATTTATTTCAAAATCGATATGTGAGATAACGTAGTTTGAATTCTTTTGATATTTCAGCTGTTCCTCAATACTAAAAATTCTACTTTCTTGATCTAAGAGACTTAGTTTCAAGCCCTCGAATGTAGGCTCTGAGTGGATATAAAACAAGTTAGACTTGCAATTTTCATAATTGGAAAGTTTATCCTTTCCGTGAAAATCTGATCCGTATATTATAGATACCCCGTTCGCATTCAATTTAGTTTCTAATATACTCATTTTGTTATAGTGCTTTAGTCTACGTAAAACCTCTTCATTTTTTTCCTTTATTTTATCTTCTTGAGTTTCAGAACTTATTTTATCATATATTTCTTTTATGCGTCTTTGTGTTTCTTCTATATTGTCTTTAATGAATTTTTTTTGTTGTTTACTTTCAAAACCGCTTATTACGCTATCATTTAAAAAATGGTTGATTTCTTGAAATAATCGATCATCCTTTTTAAATTTATTATAGCAACCACCAGATTTGTTTAAATGTGGTATAGCTAAATATGATAATTTCAAATTGTGAAAAACTGTAAGTAGATCATCAATATCTACTGGTCTACTTTGTATTTCTTCTGCCTGTTTTAACAATTTTTCGCTATCATTATATTTGAAAACTTTACTATATAAATCATTCTCAAGTAGTTGCCCTTTAGATTCCTTACTTAGTTCTTCATCAGAAAAAATAAATAGCCAATGTATTTTTTCATTACCATTTACTTCAATACCGGGCAATAAGTTGATTTCATACTCAGAAAATATAGTTTTTTCAGTTTGAAATTTAGAATAATTTAATATATTATGGTCTGTTTTGCACAACAACTTTAATATTCCCGTTTCCTTCTTGGTCATTATTTGTGCAATTTTATTTGGGTCATAATTCTCATAACCACGATTTTCATAAGCATCAAAAGAATCGTTAGTGTGAAAGTGTATGTCAGTTAAACAATATTTTTTCATCATACTCTCCTATTTGCGAAGTTTTTTGTATAATTCTCTTGCCATTGCATCCATAACTCTGTCGTAAAAAGCTTTGTCTGTGAACAACTTATCAAATGATTCGTTGTTACCCATATATAAATCCATCGCAATCTTCTTAAACTTGTCAGGAAATAAACTGTTTATAAACATCTCAGGGTTATTGTCTTTTGCGTATTGTGCATATTTCCTAACCTCTGAATCATTCATAAACATTTCAAAAATGCCTTGAATAATAACTTTATCACTATCTGTGAATTCTCCTGAATAAAGGCTATTAACCTTATCGATAATACTTTGAAGCGTATCTTTAGTCTTTGGCTTTTTCTTTGCTTCAAGTGATTGTTCTGGTTTTAGGTCTGCAGAAGTTTTTTCTAGTTCAATACTGCCCCTATATGTCTCTTTTAGTTTAGCAAACTCTAATGTAATCTTATCATCAATGTTGATTTTTTCTGATGTGTCTTTTGGTAGCAATTTAACTAGATAGGAAGTAAACATATATTCTTTAAATAATTCCTTATCATTTATTCTAACTATTTGTGTAATGTAGGAATATGCATGAGTGAACTTTCTTAATAAATCACGATATTCATATTTTTCTTTTTCAGATAAGTCTAGATATAAATCAACAACTGGTTTTATGACACTAGTTACTCTTCCGAGTGCCCTATCATCTTGATTCTTACCAGCAGTTATTTTAATGTTGGCAAATATATCAACATCTTGATCGTTATACAGTAAATAAGAGCGAATCTTGGTCCTTAAGTCATATACTCTATTGTAATCGGTTGAACCATCTAAATAGGTCGTTTCATAGAAAGGTTGGAATGATTTCTTTAACTCTTCACTTGAATTAACAAAGTCCATAACAAAAGTATCAACCTTACCAGGGTAAGTTCTATTTAACCTAGATAAAGTTTGAACCGCATTAACTCCGTTTAGTTTTTTATCAACATACATTGAGTGTAATAAAGGTTCATCAAACCCTGTTTGATATTTGTTTGCAACAACCAAGATATTAAACTCGCTACTTCTAAATGCTTTTCTAAGTTTTTTATCTGAATTAATGTATCGACCATCACTATCAATATTCATCTCGGCTTCTCGGAATGATTTACCATCTAATTTAACTTCACCTGAGAAAGCAACTAATACACCAATATTTTGTGTTTCAACCGGGTGCTCTTTCATATATTCTTTAATGGCGTGGTAATATCTAACCGCGTTATGTCTTGAGTCAGCCACGATCATGGCTTTAGCTTTACCATCAATTCTAAATCGACCATTATTTAAAAAATTAGCCATTATTAGATCTGTTTTCTTATGTATAGTAAAACCGTGTTCCTTATAGTAACGAACTAATACTCGCTTAGCTTGTCCTTCAATAACTTCAGGATTATCTTGCGTTGTTTTGATTATTTTAAATTGATCTTGTAGTGTTGTGTAATATTTCAATACATCTAGAATGAATTCTTCTTCAATTGCTTGTCTCATCGAATACACATGGAAGGGTTCGTGCTTTTGATTAACTGGATTATATCTACCAAATAGTTCAATCGTCTTATTCTTAGGTGTAGCAGTAAAGGCGAAAAATGATTGATTTTTGTGTTGCCCTTGTGCTAAAACTTCTGCAACAAGTTCATCAGTGTCATCAACTTCGTTCTCTTCAATGCCTTCAGTTTCTGCATAATCCTTAATCGCTACTTCCTTATCAATAAGTGCTCGTCTTAACGTTTTAGCACTTGCACCTGTTTGTCCTTGATGTGCTTCATCAACAATAATAGCAAATCTTCTACCATCCATTTCATCAAAGTCTTTATATGCAAATAAGAATTTTTGAATCGTACATATGATAATTCTTTTTTTATCATTTATAGCTTCCGTAAGGCCTCTTGAGCGTTTTTTCTCATCAATTGCTTCAACTAAACCTGCACGGTGTTCAAAACCACTGATAGTGTCTTGCAGTTGTGAATCGAGCACAACCCTGTCAGTAACTATGATTATTGAATTAAATATTGGTTTATCATTATTATCGTGAACTGATGCCAATCTATAAGCTATCCAAGCAATAGAATTAGACTTTCCAGATCCAGCACTGTGTTCAATCAAATAGTTTTGACCTACATTTCTTTCTTTGACATCAGCCAAAACTTTTTTAACCACATCATATTGGTGGAAACGCGGAAATATAATTCTATTAGATTCTTTTGATTTAGAAATGAACTGGTGAATGATATCTATGAATGCTTCTTTTGAAAGAACTTCTTTCCATAAATAAGCTGTTGTATAGCCACTGGAGTTGGTTGGGTTACCTGAGCCACCACTTACACCTGGTCCATTAGACCCTTGGTTAAATGGTAGAAAGACAGTATTAGAACCTTTTAGTTCGGTAGACATCCAAGTTTCATATAAATCAACAGCAAAATAAACTAAGAACCTATGATTAAATCTAAAAACAAATTCTTTAGGGTCTCGGTTTGATCTAAATTGTTGAATTGCATTCTTATAATCTTGACCTTTAAGCTGATTTTTTAATTCCAAAGCAACAAGAGGTATCCCGTTTAAGGTAATAACCATATCCAGTGTATTGTTATTAAATGGTGAGTAAGCAAATTGCCTTGTAACACCTAAAATATTTTTTTCGTATCTTTCAACAAGTAAGGGGTTCAGCTCAGTTTCAGGTTTGTAAAAGCAAACAAAAAGCTCAATACCCATATCTTTAATACCGTTTCTTAAAACGTGTAATAAACCATGTGTATTGATTGAATCTTCAAGACGACGATATAATTTATTTGATGCTTCTTCACCATAATACTTTTCATATCGAGTCCATTCTTTAAGCTGTGTATTTCTTATGAATTCTATGAGAATCTCTAGATATACACCCCTTGATACATCATAGCCAGACATACTTAGTTTTCGATACTGTTCTTCTTTGATTAGATAAGATTCAATATCTTGTTCAAAACGCTTTTCATTATCTTGCATCTAAGATAACCTCCCCTATACTTCTTGAGTGTTTTTACTCTTTTTTTGTTTTAATAAAAGTATTAATCCTATTGTAAATAAAATAGTAATAACTATACCTAGTATAATCCAAGAGATGACAACAATATTTGATTCTAAAAACATTATGATGACACTCAGTCCAAAACCAAGCAACGTAGATGTGATAAAATATGCAATACTCATAGCATCACCTTTTCCTTTAAAACCATCAACTAAACCGAATAACAGCCCAACTAGAATATAAGATATTGCAAAAGTGGCGACTTTTACAAATATTTCACCAGCTTGTGAAATACCAAATTCAGCCATGCTAATCGTAAATAACCATAAGAAGAATTTCATGACCTCACCAGTAAATTTTAAAAGAACCGAGAATATTCCTGTTCCAATCAATATTAGTACAAGTATTCCCCCAAGTGCTGATTTTATGTCTTTCATATTATACTACTGACTTCTTTCCGGTTACGTATTCATAAATAAGTGATTGCTTATAATCAATAAGCTTTTTTATTTTCGTTTCTTTGATATTCAACAATGAATCAATTTCAAACATCTTTTTATCCAAGTGATTAACAACTCTTTTTTGTTCATCAATATCTGGTGCAGAGATGTAAATGTTTTTTAAATGAGTTGAATTAAATCTATAAACTTTTAACCCTGTACAATACTTCTTGATATATTTAGAGAATTCTATAGTGCAGTAATATAAAAACTTTCCATTTAGTATTTCTTGATTGGGTTTTAGAACGAATTGTTCTCCTCCCAAAAGACCTAATTTGTCGCGATTATAAAAGCAAACATGTCCTAAGTCTTCAATCGTTTCAGAAGTTGATATCAAAATAACATCTCCTTTTTCAACAACTTGATTTTCTTTGAAAAATTTACTATCAACATAATAATTATATAAACTATCAACAACATCAGTTTGATATATTTTCCCATATTGTAATCCAACGAATTCGCCTTCCTCTATTAGTTCGTCTTTTTTAAATCCTGTGTTTCCACGTACTACTTCACAAAAATGATGAAGAGGTGAAGCATCATCGGATATTTCATTTTTACATTCAATGAGATCATAAACAAATCTATTAAAAAACTTACTAATCAATGATTGCTTATATTCTTTTAGTTTTTCAATTTGATGCTGTTGATTATAAATTAGTTGTTTTATTTTTAAAAATGATTTATCCAGTTTTTCCACTATTACAAGTTGATTTTCAATATTTTGATAGTATACTGGTAAATTAGCGTATTTTCCTGCGCTTATATTTTCAATAGTAGATATATTAATTGATTCTCTTCTCCATTTTTCAAAAAGTGGGGAATTTAAAAAATACCAGAGATACTTATAGTTAAGTTTTTTATTGGTACGTATTCTAGCTAAGTATCCCGCATAAGCGGATTTTTCAGACAGGTTAAAAATCATGGATTTTCCAACTGTTCCACCTGTAACAGCAATCAAAATATCATTTTCATTTAAGAGATAATTCTCAGCTTTACTATTTGGAATAGATACTTTAACTTCTTCCCTAATGTTTCCATTCCCATCAAAATCAGAGATTCTTATATACCTTGTGTCATCAGCACTATAGTCACCGGCAGATTCACTTGCACCAGTAGTAATTCGTGTCGATACAAGATGTTTTAACCTAATTAAATTCATCACCAAACAACTCCCTCATTAATTTCGTTTCTTCCTCTTCAAGCTGTTTGATATCAATGAATATATCATCTGACTTTTTCGGTGGGATAAACTTATAAAACAATCGATTAAAAGGTATTTCATATCCGATTTTATCTTTTTTTCTATCCATCCAAGCGTGTGGATTGTATGGTAAAACATTTTCTTTAAAGAAGCGTTTTACATCTTCTTGCAAAGGAATAATTTCGGTATCACGCTTTTTAAGATCTGCTTGTGGTTTACCTTTCTTAAGAATTAACTTATCATTTTCATCAGTTAGTGGTGTCTCAACAGTTACTTTTGTGTATCCAAAAAACTCATTGTTAAAAATCTTTGATTCAACAATTAAATCATCATGTTTGTAACTTTTCTCTTTGTACTCCACATAAGCATTTGTAATCAAATCAATAGTTGAATCATCTAGATCCACTCGTTTTTTACCAATGTTTTTTCTTCTTTTAACAAAACAATTAGATGCGTCAATTAACTGAATCTTTCCTAATCTGCTTTTATCTTTATTTTTTGTTACTAACCAAATATATGTGGATATTCCTGTATTATAAAATAATTCTGTTGGTAATTGAATAATTGCTTCCAGTAGATCATTTTCAATCAAATAACGTCTAATCTCACTTGGTCCACTTCCAGCATCTCCAGTAAATAAAGATGAGCCATTTTGAATAATAGCCATTCTACCGCTACCTTCTTTAAGTTTCTTTACACCATTCAATAGGAACAGTAGCTGCCCATCACTGATTGAAGGTAATCCTGGACCAAATCTACCATCAAAACCTAGTTTATTGTACTCGTGCTTAACATCTTTTTCTTCTCGCTTCCAATCAATACCAAAAGGTGGATTAGAAATAATATAATCAAATTCATACCCTGAAAATTGATCGTTATTTAAAGTATCACCAAACTTCATGTTTTGAGCGTCGCCATCTTTAATCAACATATCAGCTTTAGCTATCGCATAAGTTTCAGGATTAAATTCTTGTCCGAAAAGAGTTAACTTAGAATCGGGATGAATCTCTTTTAATTTTTCATCAAGACAACCGAGCATTTGGGATGTTCCCATTGCCATATCATAGGCAGTTTTTACTAGACCATTTTTCTTAATTTCTTTTTTCTCGTTAGCAATTAATAACTCTGCCATTAAATAAATGATATCTCTTGATGTAAAGTGAGCTCCTGCTTGTTCATCATACGACTCAGAGAATTTTCTGATTAGTTCCTCAAAAATATAACCCATATCAGTCGAAGTGATTTTATCGGGGTGCATTTCCGCATTTTTCGAATTAAATTCTTGAACAACTATATATAGGACATTGCCTTTATTCATTGTTTCAATTGTTTGATCGAATTTGAAGTTGGAAATAATGTCTTTTACATTATCTGAAAAACCTTTTAAGTATTGATCAAAATTATCGGCTATATTATCTGGATCAGCTAGTAAATTTTCAAATGTAAAAGGACTTGTATTGTAAAAATCATAGCCTGCTTTTTGACATAATAGTCCGTCTCTGATGGTATCAATAGTTTTCTGGTCATTTAATTTTTTGTTTAATTCCAGAACTTCATTTTTAGTTTTTGATAATGCATCATCAAATCTTTTTAACACCGTCATTGGAAGAATAACTTTACCATATTCGTGTGGTTTAAATAACCCATGCAAGTGATTTGCTATATCCCATATTAGATTTGCTTTTTCTTGTATATTAGTTGTTGTTAATTTCCCGATTTCATTGGTCGTCATTGTTATTCCCCTTTATTTCTTTAGTCTCTATTTTATTTTCACTTAATAATTCATTTAACTTTCTTTTAGTTTTTGTAGTCGGTTGAAACTTATCGTTTTCCCAACGATTAACCGTAACAAAAGAAACTTCTAGCAAGGTAGCTAGTTCATGTTGTGTAATAACTAATTTTTCTCTCAATAATTTAATTTTAGCGGCATATGTCATGCATGTTGCCTCCTTAACACTGTATTAACATGATTATAACATTTTTATAAAATATATGCCTTATCTTTTGATAATCATTATTATTTTTATAAATTTTATCCAGTTCGTAACCACGTCACCCCTTAAAAATAGGACAAAAATGAAGTTCGTAACCACATCACCCCCACCCTCCTCTTAAACTTTCGAAAGTTTTATTTTCTTTTCATTATGACTTAAAATAAAAAAAAGCCCTATTTCACATGAAATAAGGCCGTTTTTATGTAAATATGTTGTTTTTTACCCCTTTTTTTATTGGAGTAATCAAAGTTTTCCATGGTGCCCCGGGTCGGAGTCGAACCGACACGATCTCACAATCGGTGGATTTTGAGTCCACTGCGTCTACCATTTCACCACCGGGGCAGCAG
>Ga0172377_10006594_pt1 | contig 11946 bp, 14 predicted proteins | sample Pumphouse3metaG_FD_119749 | JGI IMG/M metagenome (GOLD analysis project Ga0172377, IMG submission 119749) | Leachate microbial communities from a municipal landfill in Southern Ontario, Canada - Pumphouse #3 metaG | ecosystem: Engineered > Solid waste > Landfill > Unclassified | place: Canada... | reverse complement strand
TCATTTTGAAAACAGGCTCAAGTCGAGCAACCACAGCTAGAAAATATAATCTAACTACTCCTTGAATCAAGTTATTAATCTGCCCTAGTCATCCAGTCGGTATGACTAGGACAAGTTAGGCATATGACTAGGTCATCCATAAGATCAGATCTAACCCATAAAAAAGCTTCAGGCTTACAACACTCTTTTCCATTCAACTAGGAAAAACCAAATCAATAAAAAAGGTGAGCTGTAATCAACTCACCTTCATTATACTTTCAATCTTAAGAAGAAAATTTTAGTCGTCTAAAGAGTCTAGATACTCCATTTCTCCTTGAGCAATTAAGAAAATCTCCTCGGGGTCATAAACACCCATATCATCTTTTTTTGCTTCCTTAATTATAAACTTTGTGACCTCTTCTAAATCTACTTCTACTAATCCATCTTCATCAGTTTCCTCATCTAAAATTCCACTGTTCAAATAATATTCGTCTAACAGATCTAAAAAATAATACATCTCATCATCAGAAAATTTATCTTTTAACTCTTGAGGCAAATACTGTCTTATAAACGCTATAGTATCTTCAGTACTATATCCATCATCTAAAATATCTTCTTTACTCATAGATTGTTATTTTTATCGATTATTATAATAATCCTTTAATCTTTTCTTCTAGAGCCGATTTTTGTGCAGCTCCTACTTGTTTATCTACTACTTTTCCATCTTTAAAGAAAAGAATTGTAGGAATATTTCGAATACTATGCTCTGCAGGTAACTCATTATTGTCATCCACATTACACTTGCCAATAATAACTTGATCTTTATACTCCTCAGCTAGCTCATCAATAATAGGTCCAACCATTTTACAAGGTCCACACCATGGAGCCCAAAAATCTATTACTACAGGTTTTCCTTTTCCTAATACTTCTTTTACATTACTGTCTGTAATTTCTAATGCCATTTTTTTATAATTTTTAGTTTATACTTGTCTTATTCATATTGAATAACAAAAAGTAGCTAGAGGTTGTTCATTTATTTAGTTTATAGTAAACGATAATGTGGGAGTTTCACCTAAAAATCGCAACAATTCTTTATCTACCGCTAAGCGAATAGGCGATGAGAAAAAAGTTAAATCTACATTACTTTCAGTATCTCTTATTTTAAAAAACAATTCTGCTTTCCCTGGAGATTTTTTTATAATCGTAGATAACTCTTCAATTAAAGCCGTATCTAATTCTTCTAAGGGCATATAAATAGTCAATTTTTCAATTAACTCATCTTTCACATCAGGAAGCAATTGAATAGAGCTAATTTTAATCTCTGGATCACGCTTTCCCCAAGCTCGCTCTTGACAAGTTGCCCTAATATATAAAAACATCCCCTCGGATAGATAAGCTTGGTGCTCAATCCAATCTTTACCCCAAAACGGGATTTCAAAAGAACCTGAAAAATCTTCTATTTTAGCTATACCATAAGGGTTCCCATTTCTTGTAACTCCCGTTCGAACTGAAGTTACCATTCCACCTAGTGTAATATCCTTTCCTAATAACTCCTCTAAATTCTCCAAGTCAGCCATATGCGTATTGCATACATGTTCTAATACAATAGAAAACTCATCTAAAGGATGAGCAGATAAATAAATACCCACTAACTCTCGCTCTTTATTCAAACGCTCTAAATCACCCCAATCTTCTGCTTCAGGAATATCCGGAGTTGCTATCTCAATCATATCTTCAACAGCACCAAATAAAGAGTTTCCTTGAGTAAGCTTATCCGCTTGATATTTTATACCATACCGATGCAATACCTCTAAAAATATTTCGCCTTTTTCATTGGGAGCAAAAAACTGCTCTCTCTTCAACTCTGGAAAGTTATCAAAGGCTCCTGCTAATGCTAAATTCTCAACATTCTTTTTAGTACAATCGCTTAGATTAACACGTTGGATAAAATCAAAAATCCCCTCATACGGACCATTAGCTGTTCTTTCTTCAATAATAGCTTGTACTGCTTTTTCTGCAACACCTTTTATAGCACCAATACCAAAACGAATATTACCTTCGTCATTCACCGTAAACTTAAAGTGACTTTCATTTACATCTGGACCTAAAACTAAAATTCCCATAGCACGACACTCGTCCATGAACTTAGTAATCTCTGTAATATTATTAATGTTACGACTTAACACAGCAGCCATATATTCACCAGGATAATTGGCTTTTAGATAGGCTGTTTGATATGCAATCCAAGAATAACAAGTAGCATGAGATTTATTAAAAGCATACGATGCGAACTTCTCCCAATCTCCCCAAATTTTCTCTAGTATATCCGGATCATGACCATTTTTCTTTCCTCCACTAATAAATTTGGGTTTCATAAGGTTCAACGTATCATGAAGCTTCTTCCCCATTGCTTTTCGCAGCGTATCGGACTCACCACGAGTAAAATCAGCTAATAAACGAGCGAGTAACATCACTTGCTCCTGATAGACTGTAATACCATACGTTTCTTTCAGATACTTCTCCATAATGGGTAAATCGTATGTAATGGGCTTACGTCCATGTTTACGATCAATAAAATCTGGGATGTAATCCATAGGACCTGGCCTATAGAGAGCATTCATAGCAATTAAATCCTCAAAAACCGTAGGTTGTAGTTCACGAAGATATTTCTGCATACCTGCAGATTCAAACTGGAAAGTTCCAATGGTCTTTCCATCACTATATAATTTATAAGTTAGAGGATCATCAATGGGTATGGTGTCAATGTCTACATCTATCCCTTTACTTAACTTTATATTTGCAATAGCTTCTTTAATTATGGACAATGTTTTTAATCCTAAAAAGTCCATTTTTATCAGTCCTGTATCTTCAATAACAGATCCTTCATACTGGGTAACTAAAACACGATCTCCATTTTTATCCTCGGCTGTACTCACAGGCACCCAATCTGTTATATCATCACGACAAATAATAGTACCACAAGCATGAACCCCCGTATTTCGAACATTTCCCTCAAGCATTTTGGCATACTTTAAGGTATCACGCACTAAAGGGTCGTTCGATGATTCAGCTTCTTTAAGCTCAGGTACATAATCAATAGCATTAGCCAAAGTTATTTTCTTACCTGGAATGCGATCTGGAATTAATTTTGCTAAACGCTCAGCCTCTGATAAAGGTAATTTCTGTACACGAGCCACATCACGTATAGCCATCTTTGCAGCCATTGTACCATATGTAATAATATGAGCCACTTTTTCCTGACCATATTTTTCAGTCACCCAATTCAACACCTCATTTCTTCCATCATCATCAAAGTCTACGTCAATATCAGGAAGAGAGATACGATCAGGGTTTAAGAAACGCTCAAAAAGCAAATCATACTTTATAGGGTCAATTCGTGTAATACCTAAACAATAAGCTACAGCAGAACCTGCAGCAGATCCTCGACCTGGTCCAACAGACACATTCAAATCGTAACGGGCTGCATTTATAAAATCCTGAACAATAAGGAAATAACCAGGAAAACCCATGGTCTTCATAATATAAAGCTCAAACTCTAGACGTTCAATCAACTCATCACTTAGCGGATCGCCATATATTTTTTTTGCTCCTATATAGGTTAGCTCCTTTAAATAATCGGCTTCAAGTTTTAATCGATACATTCTATCGTAACCATCTAATTGATCAACTTTAGCTTGACCTTCTTCTGGGGTTAGAATAACTTCTCCTTTTTCATTTAATGTAAATTCATCGTATAAATCCTGATGAGTATATTTTTTCCTATACTCTTCTTCTGTACCAAAAGATTCAGGAATATCGAAAGTGGGCATAATAGGAGAATGATCAATGGAATAATATTCTATTTTATTATAAATATCCATTGTATTGTCTAATGCTTCAGGAAGATCTTGAAAAATCAACGACATCTCTTGACGGGTTTTCATCCATTCTTGTTTTGTATAGAGCATACGTTCTGGATCATCTAAATCACGTCCTGTACTTAAGCAAATTAAACGATCATGAGCTTCTGCATGCTCTTCGTTAACAAAGTGCACATCATTAGTGCAAATTATTTTAACGTTAAATTTACGAGCCAATGCAATAAGCTGTTCGTTTACTTTTTCTTGAATTAAATAGGTTTCATGGTTAGCTCTTGGTACCGTAGCCTTATGTCTTTGTAATTCAATATAAAAATCATCACCAAACACACCTTGAAACCATTGTATTGCTTCCTCAGCCTCATCTAATTTACCGGCTCTAACTTTTCGAGGGATTTCTCCTCCCAAACAAGCACTACTTACAATAAGTCCTTCTCTATACTTTTCTAGTTCTATTCTATCTGTTCTTGGTCTACTATAAAATCCTTCAGTCCAAGAAGTGGAAACTAACTTTATAAGATTATGATACCCCACTTTATTTTTTGCTAGCACTACTAGATGATATCCACTTTGATCAGGTCTTCCCTCCTTCATCGATAATCCTCTAGGAGCCACATACATCTCACAACCTATTATGGGCTTAAAAAGCTTTTTTTCTTCCATCTTAACCTGCTCTTCAATTTGTAGCAATTCATCAGCTACAGGCTCTTTTTCAGATTTTAGAGCTGCTTGTTTGGCTTTAAGCTGTTTCAGGCTCTTGTAAACGCCTTTATTCTTCTTAGAAATGTAATTATAAAACTCTTTCACCCCAAACATATTCCCATGATCGGTAATAGCAATACCGCGCATACCATCTGCTATTGCTTTATCTACTAAAGCTTTAACACTAGCTTGACCATCTAATAATGAAAATTGAGTGTGAACATGTAAATGAGTAAATTCCCGAACCATATCTTATCCTATTACGTATCTTTTTTACTTAACTAACTCAGCATAAAAAACAGATGAGTTTGACCTAAAAATACAATGTATCCTATTTCTCCCCAAAATAAGTGTATAAAAGTTATCAACATTAACCTTTTCTATAGATATTTGTTTGCTGTTAATTCAAATAAAACCTAATTTTGCCGAAGTTCCTTAATTGACATTTTATTAGAAATGGGCCGTTTAAAAAAAATTAAAAATACTAAAATACACAGAGAAGGTGTATCTATACTTATAGGTTCACTCCTTCTATTCATTGGTATTACCCTGTTATTGTATTTAGGGTTTGAAACTAAGATACCTTTTTACATCGCATTAGTTGTTTTAACTCCCGTCTATTTAGTTATGCTTAACTTCTTTAGATGCCCTGAACGGTATTATGAAGGAGAAACAGAGAAGCTAGTTATAGCTCCAGCTGATGGTACTATAGTAGTAGTGGAAGAAGTGGATGAAAATGAATACTTTAAAGATCGCCGATTGATGATTTCTATATTCATGAGTGTCTTCAATGTTCATGCTAACTGGTACCCTGTAAATGGTGTAGTAAAAAAAGTACAACATCACAGAGGTCGATTTCATCAAGCATGGCTACCAAAATCGAGTACAGAAAATGAACGCTCGACTATAGTAATTGAAACACCTGATGGAGAAGAAGTTTTAGTAAGACAAATAGCAGGTGCTCTAGCCCGACGCATTGTTACTTATGCAGAAGAAGATACTACGTGTCATATTAATGAACACATGGGATTTATTAAATTTGGATCTAGAGTAGATGTTTACCTTCCATTAGGAACAGAAGTAATGACCAAAATAGATGATAAAACAACAGGAAATCAAACAGTCATTGCAAAATTAAAATAATATTATGGCATCATTAATAACTAAGCATATCCCGAATACTATAACTTGCTTTAATCTTTTCTCGGGTTGTATAGCCAGTGTTATGGGTTTTCAAGGAAACTACAAGTTAGCTTTAGTTTTTATTATTCTTGCTGCCATATTTGATTTTTTTGATGGTTTTTTTGCTCGATTATTGGGTGCTTATTCTCCTATGGGAAAAGAGTTAGACTCATTAGCAGATGACATTAGTTTTGGCTTTGCTCCTGCAGTTATCATTTTTTCTTTTTTACATGAAGCTGATTTAAGTTACCCTATATTCTTATTAGATATCAAAACCAGACTTCCATATTTAGCTTTTTTAATTGCTGTGTTTTCAGCTCTTCGATTGGCCAAGTTCAATATTGATACTCGTCAAACAGACTCTTTTATTGGGCTTCCTACTCCAGCTAATGCTCTTTTTTGGGCTTCATTAATTGCAGGAGGACAAGATTTTCTATTCACTTACACCAATGTAATATACATTTTAGTGTTAGTTTTTATTTTTTCAGGATTGTTAGTAGCTGAAATTCCTATGTTCTCATTAAAGTTTAAGAACTTTACATGGAAGGAAAACAAAACGAGATATCTCTTTTTAATTGTTTCTATTCCTCTTATTTTCATTTTTAAGTTAAGTGGTATAGCAGCAGTTATTCTTTGGTATATCGTACTTTCACTTGTTACACAGAGCAAAAGCAAATTAAATTTGAAAAACTAACGCTAGTAATTCTTTATAAGAATTTAGCTATTAGTCAACACATAAAATAGAACTATATGAGTATTTTAGGATTTATATTCCTCATCATATTAGTAAATCAGATAGTAAAACTAATCTATTCTTTTATTTACGCCAACAAAGCGAAAAAAGAAGCTAGAAAGAAAAGGAGAACAAAAACAAATATAAATAATCAGCAAAGAAAGGATAAAATATTCTCTGCTGATGAAGGAGAATATGTTGAGTATGAAGAAGTAATAGAAACCAAAGAGGATACAAAAAAAGATTAGCGTTTGCTAATAAAAAAATCTTTTAATAGAATAGAACATTCCTCTGCAAGTACCCCCTCAACCACCTTTGTCTTAGGATGAAGGGCATCTGATGCATATTTACGATATCCTCTTTTCTCATCTATAGCACCAAAAACAACTTTACCTATTTGAGCCCACCCAATGGCTCCCGCACACATAACACACGGTTCTAAAGTTACATACAATGTACAATCGTTTAAATATTTAGCTCCTAGCACATTCGCTGCTATTGTTATGGCTTGCATTTCTGCATGCGCTGTAACATCAGTAAGTGTTTGAGTTAAATTATGAGCACGTGCTATAATACGATCCTCACAAACTATAACAGCACCTACGGGTACTTCATCACACGTTTTGGCTTTTTCGGCTTCTCGAAGAGCTTGTTTCATAAAGTATTGATCATCTAATTGCATAGTAAATTTAAATTTAGAAGAATAGGCTTAATAAAAGAGATTCATCGTCTCATTTCATGCTCATCAAAAAGAGTAGGATAATTTTCATCCATCTCTTTATAGATAGATAGAAGTACAGTTTCTCTCAGCCAACGCGATTTATTTGTAATTTTATTTTTCTCTAGGTAGTTATCAATGAATTGATATTCTTGTTCATTTAAAAAGCAAGTTAACCTCATTAGTCGTTTTGATCCTAACGAAAGTTCCTTCTTTTTGTTATTTTTATCTTGCTTATTCATTGCTATACAAATTTAAGTTTACTTATTGAATAACGTACCATAAAAATATTAAATTTGTAAAAAAGCAAATGGCACGCCACAATGAACTAGGAAAAAAAGGGGAAGAACTAGCTGAAAGTTATCTTTTACATAAAGGATACCATATTTTACAGAGAAATTGGGTCTATGGTAAGTTTGAACTCGATATCATTGCTAGTTACTCTAATACTCTTGTAGTTGTGGAAGTCAAAACGAGAAGAAATACACTGTTTATAAAACCAGAAAAAGCAGTAGATCAAAATAAAATTAAACGAATAGTCGTAGCTACACAAGCATTTATAGAAGAGCATAATATTAATCAACCAGTTCGTTTTGATATTATAAGTATAATAGGAGAAAAAGCTCCATATGCTATTGATCATTTTCCAAATGCTTTTTATCCTCCTATTTTTTAATTTTGAAGCTGAACAAATAATATGAATCATACAAAACTAATCATAGACGAAACACACTCAACCAACAATTTTTTACAAGAACTTGTAAAAGAAAAGCAACTTCCTGCCTTCTTCTCCGTACGGGCTAAACATCAAACTGCTGGACGGGGGCAAAGAGGCAATAGTTGGGAGTCTTTACCCGAAGAAAATTTACTTTGTAGTATATTACTCTATCCGCATTGTATATCAGCTAATCGATCATTTTATATTTCACAAATTGTTTCTTTAAGCCTGATTAAGATATTAAACGAATTCAGTCCTTACTTTACCATTAAATGGCCTAACGATATATACTGGAAAGACAAAAAAATAGCTGGTATACTTATAGAGAACCAGCTGCTAAATAACAAGGTCAATCAATCGATCGTTGGGATAGGGTTAAATATAAACCAAGAAATTTTTTCATCTAACCTTACTAACCCTACATCACTATATAAAATAACTGGCACTAAACACAATCTTGATTCATTGTGGTGTACATTAATTGATAATATAAAGCACTATTACAAGCTCCTAGATGAAGGTAAAGCAGGACAAATAAAAATTGCATATCACAATCATCTCTACCGCAGAGAAGGATATCATTTATATAAAGATGATAAAGGAGAATTCGAAGCCTCCGTATTAAAGATACAACCCGATGGACAACTTATTCTCCTAGATAAAACAGGAAAGAAAAGAGGATATTACTTTAAAGAAGTAAGTTATATCATTCAATAACTTTATGTAACTCTTCTATATGTTTTAATGTTTTCATCACTTCATCAGAAGGAAACTGAGTTAATACTGCTTTTAAGTAAACAGAAGCCTTAATATACTTAGGCCATAAATCCTTTAATGAATCTTTATATTTTGCATACTCCATACGTGTAGGCTTAGCTAAACGTGCATACTCACTTTCTAATACTTTTCTAGCTTCCTCCGCTTGAACGTAATAATAGTTCCCTAAAAAGATATTAGCTGACAAATTTTCCTCATCAAGTAACAAAACTTGATGATAACATACAGAAGCCTCTCTGTCTTCTCCATTTACAACATGACCTTCAGCTTTCTTTATCCACTCTACTAAAGTCAACTCATTTGCTTCTCCCTCATATACAAACTCTTTAGCTTGTACAACCCCACTAATACCAAGAAGGAAAATCATTAATAATAGAATAAAAACTCTGTGGGGATTCTTTTTGTTATTCATAAACATAGAACCTTTTTAATACCTTTTATACCTCTACCTAAAATACAAAATTAAGAGCATTTTTGTTCACCTTTTTACAATAAAAAAACAAATTATTTTAGATGTGCAGAAAGCCTGTCATTTTTAAGTGTTACAGTATGGGTTTATTCTTATTATTAACTTATATTTGTATTAATAATAGAAAGTAAAAACAAATGAAATACAATAGAATATTACTTAAACTAAGTGGTGAAAGTTTAGCTGCAAATAAAGGCATGGGCATCGACGATGATCGATTAATGGAGTATGCTAAACAAATAAAGGAAGTTCATGATTTAGGAGTACAAATAGCCATTGTCATTGGTGGGGGTAATATTTTTAGAGGATTAAAAGGTGCCAACAGAGGTTTCGATAGAGTGAAAGGAGACCAAATGGGAATGTTAGCTACTGTAATTAATGGCTTAGCTATTAGCTCAGCTTTAAACTCCATCGGTCTTAAATCCTCAGTCTTGACTGCCATCAGAATGGAACCTATTGGTGAGTTCTATAACAAATGGAAAGCTATTGAGCTTTTAGAAGAAAATAAAGTGGTTATATTGAGTGGTGGAACGGGTAATCCTTTCTTTACTACTGACACAGGGTCATCTTTAAGAGGCATAGAAATTGAAGCCGATGTTATGCTAAAAGGTACTCGAGTAGATGGAATCTATACGGCTGATCCTGAAAAAGATAGTTCTGCAACTAAATACGATGAAATAACATACGATGAGATTTATGAAAAAGGCTTGAATGTTATGGATCTAACTGCTACAACTATGTGCAAAGAAAACAACTTACCCATTATTGTTTTCAATATGGATAAGCCAGGAAACCTAATTAAACTAATAAAAGGTGAGAAAATCGGTACTTTAGTTTATAATAAATAGTATATTTACTAATAACATTAAAAAATAAAACCATATGATAGACCAAATTCTTAAAGATGCAAAAGAGCAAATGGAGTTAACGCTTGAATATTTAGATGAAACCTTAGCTCACATTAGAGCTGGTAAGGCGAATCCAAAATTACTAGACGCTATCCGTGTTGACTCCTATGGCAGTTTGATGCCTATCAATAACGTTGCCTCCATATCAACACCCGATGCACGAAGTATTGTAATTAAGCCATGGGACAAAAATATGTTTCAACCTATTGAAAAAGCTATTATGGATTCTGATTTAGGCATTACACCTGAAAACAATGGAGATGTTATTCGTATCGGTATTCCACCTTTAACTGAAGAACGTCGTAAACAGTTAACAAGACAATGTAATGCAGAGGGTGAAAGCGCTAAAATAAGTATTCGTAATGCGCGCCGTGATGGTAACGATGAACTTAAAAAAGCATTAAAAGAAGGATTACCCGAAGATGCACAAAAAAGAGCTGAGGGAGAATTACAAAAAATACACGATAAATACATCGAAAAGATAGATCAAGCGATAGAGTTTAAGAATAAAGAGATAATGACTGTTTAACATCTATTGTGTGCAAGTGCAAGGATTAGTTATTAGAAATACAGGAAGTTGGTACCTAGTAAAAACTGAGGATGGAGCATTAATTGACTGCAAAATCAAAGGTACTTTTCGCATCAAAGGGATTAGAAGCACTAGCCCCGTTGTTGTGGGTGATAAGGTACGTATCGAAATGTATGAAGAAGGGACGGCCTTAATCACAGCAATTGAAGAAAGAAAAAATTACATTATAAGACGAGCACCTAACCTATCGAAAGAGTCGCATATATTAGCTGCAAATATTGATCAAGCTCTACTAATGGTAACGATCAACTATCCTGAAACTTCTACAACATTTATCGATCGTTTTTTGGCTAGTGCAGAAGCTTACAGAGTACCTGTACTATTATTGTTTAATAAGATAGATACCTACGACGAAGAGGAGTTAGAATATATGCAACAAATGATGGGTTTATACTCCTACATAGGATACGAATGTTTAGAAATATCTGCAACAAAAGAATCGGGTATTAAAGAAGTGAAAAACTTAGTTAACGATAAAATAACCCTTCTTGCAGGACATTCAGGTGTTGGGAAATCTACACTTATTAATGTTCTAATTCCTGAAGCGAACATAGAAACACAACAAATATCTGAACGATATAAAACAGGAGTACATACGACTACCTTTTCAGAAATGCATGAGTTACCTAATGGTTTAGGTTATATTATTGATACCCCTGGAATTAAAGGTTTTGGTATTTTTGATATGGAAGATGCTGAAATAAGTCACTACTTTCCTGAGATATTCAAGAAATCAACAGAGTGTAGATTTCATAATTGCCTCCATCTAGAGGAACCAGGGTGTGCTGTTAGAAAGGCTGTAGAAAACCACCTAATTAGTGAGTCAAGATATTATTCTTATACCAGTATGCTCGGCGATTTAAAAGATGGAAAATACAGAACATCAATCTATTAGTACAGTAATTCTGTGCGTAAATCACTCATTTATATGAATTAAAACAACAAAAAAAGAAAGAGGATGTGTCAAAAGGCACATCCTCTTTTTGTTTACTATATTCATACAAAACCTAATTTTAGGCTATTTGTTCTTTAAATCTTCTTTTGTAGATATTTTTAAGCTCAAAAGAGTGTATAAGAGTAAAAATAGGCAGATAAAAAGTTAAACAAACCTTTTTGAGGTTTGTAACTAGATTTTTCCATAGTTTTTGGATGTTGAAGGCCATAGCAAATAGTGCAAAGTCCATTTGCACCTTAGAAAAGCCTTTATGTCTGAACCTTTTGTACTGCTTATTAAACTTCATTTGTCCAAATACAGCTTCGGGTTCTATCGGCCTTTTACTTCGATGATAAAGT
>Ga0172377_10006590_pt1 | contig 11950 bp, 9 predicted proteins | sample Pumphouse3metaG_FD_119749 | JGI IMG/M metagenome (GOLD analysis project Ga0172377, IMG submission 119749) | Leachate microbial communities from a municipal landfill in Southern Ontario, Canada - Pumphouse #3 metaG | ecosystem: Engineered > Solid waste > Landfill > Unclassified | place: Canada... | reverse complement strand
TCTTGGTCGTTTGTTTTCTTTGCTGTATCTTATAATCTGATAATAAAGGTTAATCGTGTCCAAAAATTGAGAACTGATTGAAGATTTGTTAAATAAAATATGAATAAACAATGAACGCCGCAGCGTATGCTATAGAACGCTACGGGCATATGACAGAGCACACAACAGAGCACACAACAGAGCGCACAACTGAGCACACGACAGAGTCCTGACAGCCAGGGACAGCTCACGCCGTTTCAGGCGCAACTCGTGAAAGGTCTGTTGTTTTGGTGTGTGGGAACCTGTATAAATATAGCGTTGCGTAGGTACATTCAAAGGCTCCGGCACAATGTACACGGGCTTTTGAATAGTTTATTATTTAGGACCGGAGCATGAACAACTTCGGCAGGGAGAGGAATATGAAATTGAAAAAGTTATTGGCAATTACAATGGCTGGAATTCTGACAGCATCGGCTCTTACGGCTTGCGGCGGATCATCTCAGGCGGAAGACCTGGCATCATCTGCAAAGTCAGCTGCGGCAACAGAGGCAGCACCGGCGGCTGTCAGCGAGGAGGCAATTCCGGAGGAAGAGGCAGAAACAACTGTGGAAGAAACTGCAGATGAGATGACAGAGACCGAGAGCGCATCGTCAGATGATTTCGCACTTGTCGATGTGACGTCAGACATGATCGATGCAGGAGCTTATGCGGTGGCGGATGACGGAACAGAACTTGTTTTGACACTCTTTACTGCACCAGATGAAAATCAGTACGTTTCACTGTTCGTATTTGACACAGACGGAACCGGTGATGTTCTCTGCGGAATTCCCACATCAGATACATATACTGATGAAGACAACATAGCATGGACATCCATGGAGGCTACTGATGTCTATACCGAAACTGACTTCACCGTCGGTTTTGCTGAGGGAGATGACGGAAGCTGCTATATCTTTGATACACAGGGCACAGTGTATGAGGGCACATATCTGAGCGCAGATGACACTATTACCTATATGGGAACGGCTGTCGCATTACTTGATGAGCAGTAAATCAGGTCAGTAAATTACCCCGGGGAAGTAACTGAATATTTATCAGAGCCGGACAGCTTCTGTTATTGTGGAGCTGACACCGGCTCTTTTTTCGAGCATGGGGCAGACCGTCAAATTCGCGGGTAAAGTCGGCCAAGCGGTGAATCCTGGAGGCAAACTCACGCCATCACATTTTTCTATACAGTTGACAACAATCAAGTTGGATACTAGATTAAAGAAGCAAGATTCTATTGCTTGTTAAGAAAAACCAGAACATCACAGAATTATGAGGACAATATGACATCTGTATCCGTAAAAGAACGTATTCTCGACAATCCCGTAATTGCGGCCGTAAAAGAAGATGAATCGCTTGAAGCAGCGCTCAAGTCTGAATGCGGAGTGGTCTTCCTGTTGTATGGGTCACTGCTCAACATAGATGACATCGTTGAAAAGATACACGCTGCCGGGAAAGCAGCGGTAATTCATATTGATCTTCTTGAAGGGCTGACAAACCGTGAAATTGCAGTGGACGTTCTGCTCAAACTGGCGCACCCGGACGGGGTGATTTCCACCAGGCCTGCTCTTATAAGGCATGCAAAACATGCGGATCTCTTCACAGTGCAGAGAGCATTTATCATCGACTCAATGTCAGAGGAGACGCTTGCTTCACAGCTCGATATCGGCAAACCTGATTTTATTGAGGTTTTGCCTGGAATTATGCCGGGCATTATCAGCGAGATAATCGCCAAAACTCATACACCTGTCATAGCAGGCGGACTCATAAGGGACAAAAGTGAAGTTATTGCGGCGCTCAAGGCCGGAGCCACTGCTGTCTCGACCAGCAGCAGGAGGATATGGGAGGAATAACTGCAAATGCCAAATGAATCAAACGATGGCACATAAAATGTGATAGATAATATAAATGCGGTGAAATAATACAAATATAGATGCAATTCCCTTGCAATATGATAGCATAAAAGCTATCATATTGTTCAGGTAAGGGGATGAGCATGTTCCATATTGAATTTTATGAAACTTATGTTCTTCTTCACCATTTCAGAAAGAAGACACGGAAAACTCCTCGCCGTGAAATTGAGCGTGCAAAAGCAGAACGCGATGACTGGATAAAAAGAAAGGAACTTGAGTAATCATGAAAACATGGGAAACTTATAAAGAGCATGTAAAGAGAGACGACCCAATTATTGCTGAGGATATAATTGAAATAGAAGAAGAAGTATCTATTGTTAATGTAATGATCGAAAAAAGAAATGCGCTGGGATTAAGCCAAAGGGCTCTTGCTTATAAGTGTGGCATACCGCAGTCTTCTGTTGCGAGGATTGAAACACATAAGACAACTCCAAATCTTGACACATTACTTAAGATTCTCAAGCAACTGGGGCTTTCACTAACAGTTTCATCTAAATCAGTCAGGGCGTAACGATTTGAATCGTCCGATTGTGGTATGGATTTGACATGGCTTTAAGCCAATGCTAGAATTGATGCAATTAAAGATTGCCCAGTGAGACGGAGAAACGGGAATGTAAAGAACTGATGAGGTTCTTTGCTTTCCCGTTTCTCCGTTTTGTGTATAAGGGATGGAGGAAAACATGATTGATGTATTAGTGATAGGCGCCGGCGTGACCGGCAGTGCGATTGCCCGTGAGTTATCGCGCAGACAGAGAAATGTTGTGGTTCTGGAGAGAGGACTTGATGTCTGCGAGGGCACGACAAAAGCCAACAGCGGAATTGTTCACGCGGGGCACGATGCAAAGCCGGGATCAATGAAGGCAAAGATGAATGTCCGCGGATCAGAAATGATGGAAGAACTCTCGAAAGAGCTGGATTTCCCTTATCGCAGGAACACATCGCTGGTCATAGGCTTCAGTGACGAAGACAGAAAAACACTTGAAGACCTCCTTGAACAGGGAAAGGAGAACGGTGTCAAAGGTCTGGAGATCATAAGCGGCGACGAGGCCAGAGTTAAGGAACCTGACTTGTCTGACAAGGTCACTTGTGCGCTGCTGTGCCCGACAGGTGGAATCGTAGACCCATTCCTTCTTAATATTGCACTCGCAGAGAATGCGAATACAAACGGTGTGGAGTTCAGATTCGGGCAGGAAGTCACTGATATAAAGAAGTCGGGCGATCACTTTACAGTCACGGCAGTTGATGTATCTGCTGAGAAAACAGAGGCTGCGCCGGACAATAATTCCGGAGAAGGTATAGGATCCGAAGGATACGGCTCGAATGCGTTTACAACAACTTACGAGGCACGCGCTGTTGTAAACGCAGCCGGTGTCTATGCGGACGTTTTCCACAATATGGTCTCAGAGAATAAACTTAAGATCACGGCCAGAAGAGGCGAATACCTGCTTATGGACAGGAAAACTCAGGGATTCGTGAACGCGACCATATTCCAGTGCCCCACAAAGATGGGCAAGGGTGTTCTTGTGACGCCCACGACTCATGGCAATCTCCTCATCGGGCCGACATCGGTCGATATCGACGACAAAGAATGCACCGCGACAACGGCGGACGGGCTCGATACCGTGCTCGAAAAAGCCGGCCTTTCTGCGGAACATATTCCGACAAGACAGGTCATTACTTCGTTTGCAGGACTCAGAGCACATGAAGCCGGCGGTGATTTTATTCTCAGTGAAGCCGATGACTGCCAGGGCTTTTTTGACGCGGCAGGCATTGAGTCGCCCGGACTTACCGCGTCTCCTGCGATTGGCGAATATATGGCGGAGCTCATAAATGAGAAATATCCTGCACCTGTTAACAAGAGTTTTGACGGGCACAGAGTCGGAATCCCGTGCATGTCAACGGCAAGCGCCGAAGAGAGAAAGGAGCTCGTCAGGAAGAATCCGCTGTACGCAAATGTCGTTTGCCGCTGCGAACTTGTGACCGAAGGCGAGATCGTCGATGCGATAAACAGACCACTCGGAGCAAAGACTCTTGATGGTATAAAACGCAGAGTCAGAGCCGGAATGGGGCGCTGCCAGGCGGGCTTTTGTACGCCAAAACAAATGGATATCATGGCTCGTGAACTTGGTATAGACCAGGGGGATATCGTGAAATCTGAGCCGGGCGCACATATGCTCGAGGGCAGAACGAAATAATGTAAATTGCATCAGATAAATTGCATGCGCAATTTATCTTCGCGGACGGAGCAAAAGAGCACCGTAATGGAGGATAAAATGACAGCAGACAGGAAAGCTAAGATCGTAATCATAGGCGGAGGCCCGGCGGGTCTCGCGGCGGCATCATCCGCTGTAAAAAACGGGACGGCGGCTGAAGATATCCTGATAATAGAGCGTGATCATGTGCTGGGCGGAATACTTAACCAGTGCATTCACAACGGATTCGGACTGCACACTTTTAATGAGGAACTGACAGGGCCGGAGTACGCGCAGAGGTTCATAAATATTGTTGAGGAAGAGAAGGTGCCGTTCCTTCTCGACACGATAGTGGTCGATGTTTCGGCCGGTTCGACAAAGATCATATCCGTGATGAACAAGACGGACGGCTTTTTTACGATTGCTGCTGACGCGGTGATCCTGGCGATGGGATGCAGGGAGAGGCCGAGGGGAGCCCTGAATATTCCGGGATACCGACCGGCAGGTATTTACACAGCGGGCACGGCGCAGCGTTTCGTGAATATCGAGGGCAGAATGCCTGGTCATGAAGTGGTAATTCTCGGGTCTGGAGATATCGGGCTTATCATGGCGCGCAGAATGACGCTTGAAGGAGCAAAAGTGAAAGTCGTAGCTGAGCTCATGCCATATTCGGGCGGACTAAAGCGTAATATCGTCCAGTGCCTGGATGATTTCGGAATTCCGCTGAAACTTTCGCACACTGTCATCGACATCAAGGGCAAGGAAAGGGTCGAGGCTGTGACGATCGCCGAGGTGGGACCTGACAGGAAACCTGTTCCGGGGACAGAAGAAACATACACCTGTGATACACTGCTTCTCTCATGCGGGCTTATTCCGGAGAACGAACTCAGCTCGCAGCTGGGAGTCGAGATGAACCGTGTGACGAGCGGGCCTGTCGTGAACGAATCACTCGAAACAAGCGTGCCGGGAGTATTCGCGTGCGGAAATGTTTTGCATGTGCATGACCTGGTCGACTATGTTTCCGAGGAAGCAACAGCGGCCGGCAAATGTGCGGCGAAGTACGTGAACGCGGGCCAGGAGAGCGAAGTTTACAGAACAGACGCAGAATCCGCAGGGAAGCCTGCATCTGAGGCGGACAAACATACGGCAGGCAGTCCGATCGAAATCATAGCAAGGGACGGTGTGCGATATACAGTTCCTTCTACAATACATATTGACCGCATGGAAGATCTGCAGAAGATAAGATTCAGAGTCGGTGCGGTCTACCGCGACGCCTCTGTTGTGATCGATTTTAATGACAAAGTTTTCCGCTCGCAGAAAAAGCGCATCCTCGCGCCGGGCGAGATGGAGCAGGTAATCCTTAAGAAATCAGATCTCGAGGCAGCGCCGGATCTTAAGACGATAACGATCCGGATAGAAGAAGCACCGAAAGATTGAAAGCGCATGGAGGCAAGAGTGAAAGATTATGCTGATGCATATACATGAATCTCGAAGAGATTCATGTTTTTCGCTCGACAGGTTTGTAATGTGACAACGGAGCTGTCGCATTACAAACCTGTGAAGCACAGCCAGAAAACCGCATCCGCGGATTTTCTGGCGTATGACTCCGCAAAATACGCTCCGTCATGGAGGTAATTATGAATAAAATTACAGAACTTACATGCATCCGTTGCCCGATCGGATGCCAGATAACGGTAACACAGGACGAGACAGGAAAAGTCATTGACATTAAGGGAAATTCCTGCCCTAATGGATATAAGTACGCGGGCAATGAAGTAGTGAACCCTACAAGAATAGTCACAAGCACAGTCCGCGTCGAAGGCGGCGAACTTCCGGTTGTATCAGTCAAGACAGCGGGCGACATACCAAAAGGCAGAATGATGGACTGCATGCGTGAAATCGACAAAGCCAACGTCAAGGCGCCCGTCGCCATCGGCGACGTAATCATAAGCAACTGCCTTGGCCTTGGCGTCAATATTGTCGCGACCAGGAACGTTGATGCAACATTATAATTGCGGTTAACGGGTATGTATTAAATAGTGTGTGAGAGCTGCGCAATCTAACACCTTAATATGAATTATACCCGTTAACCGCAATTAAAAAGTAAGCAACATTATTGGAGGCAAGAACATGGACGGCTATATAATGGCGCTCGACCAGGGCACAACCAGCTCAAGATGCATACTCTTTGACCACAGCGGCAAGATCTGCTCAATAGCACAGAAAGAATTCCCTCAGTATTTTCCGCAGCCCGGCTGGGTCGAACATGATCCCATGGAAATCTGGTCATCACAGTTCGCAGTAGCTATGGAAGCGATGGCTCAGATCGGTGTCACGGCGACCGGCATAGCCGGAATCGGCATCACGAACCAGAGAGAAACAACGATACTCTGGGACAGGAAGACAGGAAAGCCCATATATAACGCAATTGTCTGGCAGTGCCGCAGAACGGCCGATATGATAGACGCGTTGTCTGATGAGCAGAAGAAGGAGATCCGCGGCAAAACAGGTCTCGTCCCGGACGCATATTTTTCGGCGACAAAGATTGCATGGATCCTTGATCACGTTAAAGGCGCAAGGCAGCAGGCTGGGAACGGGGAAATTTGTTTTGGCAATGTGGACAGCTGGCTCATCTGGAATCTGACAAAAGGCGGCGTTCACATCACGGATTACACTAACGCATCGCGGACGATGCTCTTCAACATTCACGAAATGAAGTGGGATGATGAGCTTCTTGAGATGTTTAATATCCCGCGCGAGATCCTGCCGGAGGCCAGACCATCGAGCATGATATACGGTTACACGGATCCGGCGATCCTGGGCGGCCGCATCCCGATCGCGGCGGCAGCGGGAGACCAGCAATCAGCGCTCTTCGGACAATGTTGTTTCGAACCGGGCGAAGTCAAGAATACATACGGGACCGGCGGTTTTCTTCTTATGAACACGGGGCACGAGGCAATTGAGTCAGCGCACGGGCTTCTTACTACTGTCGCGGCGACTCCGGAGGGAGAGGAAACCTCTTACGCTCTCGAGGGCAGTGTTTTTGTCGCCGGATCATCGATCCAGTGGCTCAGGGACGAAATGCGAATGGTCAAAACTGCTGCTCAGTCAGAGGAGTATGCGGACGAGGTCTATGACACGGCCGGAGTTTATGTGGTGCCGGCATTCACCGGGCTCGGTGCGCCGTATTGGAACCCTTATGCAAGGGGAACAATAGTAGGACTGACGAGAGGCTGTAAGAAGGAACACTTCATCAGGGCGACACTGGAATCAATATGCTATCAGTCAATGGATGTGATAACAGCGATGGAAGAGGATGCGGGCGTGCCGCTCACAGGTCTAAAGGTAGATGGTGGAGCGAGCGCTAATAACTTCCTCATGAAGTTCCAGGCAAACCTCATGAATACACAGGTTTTCCGCCCGAAATGCATTGAGACAACAGCGCTCGGCGCAGCTTACCTCGCAGGGATGGCAGTGGGGTACTGGAAGGACAGGGATGAGATCAAAGAGAACTGGCAGCTCGGCCGTACTTTCACGCCAGAACTTGACGATAAGACGAGAAATGAACTCATGAAGGGATGGCACAGAGCGGTGCGCTGCGCAATTTCATGGGCAGATGATGAAGATTAATCTATGCGACTTAGGATATTTCGCTTCGTCATGGCTGAAAATATGCACAATTAAATGAGGTAAAATATGTTAATAAATGCGACTTGTAATTAGCTAAAATTAGCCTATAATTAAATTAAATTAACCGATAAGCTCAGGCGTGAGCAGGAACACATTCAAGGCAGATTAATAAATGTGGTGTGCGATGGCTCAGGCAGGCGCAGGAGCATAAAAGTCGATTAAATCCCAGGCAGGGGCATTTCGAAAAGCAGGAAATAAACTTCACAGCTGTTTTTCGGGGTGCCTTTTTTCTTTTGGCAGCAAAACGTAAGACACAAATTCAGGCAACTATTCGGGGGTTACATATGATAAAGAAATTATACAAGTACCAGGAAGGCAGGCTTCATGTTGTTTTCGGCATCACAGGGGAGGATCAGATAAGGCTCCTTCACTTCTCGTCCGTGCCATTTGAGGGCAAGGTGGCAGATGATGTCATGAATGAACCGGACAACTATCACCGCGAGGGCTATCAGTTCGCAGGGATAAATCTGTCCGGATACGACCGCCCATACGAGAGACAGGGCGAGATGTACACATGCACAGTGCCGGGCGTGATGATGAAGTTCGCAGGGCTCACGGAATCACGCAATGAAAAGGGGCGTGTCCTCACAATTACTCAGGCCGATTTCGGTGAGGAACAGGCGGGCGCATTGTCTTTGACCGACAGACGGGCTAAAGATCACACTCCGTCAGGCGCTGTAGTTACAACAACTGTGCAGTTTTATGACGGAATTTCAGTGGCGCGGTTCACTAATACTTACACTAATTGCAGCGACAGCACGCAGACACTCGAGTATATGGGCTCATTCTCATACCTTGGAATTGATAAAGAAGGAATCAGAAATGCAGATCACAAGATGAGGATCTACATTCCGCACAACTCGTGGCAGCACGAAATTGCGTGGCAGGATTACAGCCTTGAAGAATTGGGAATTGCCAACACGCAGCCACATGTTTTCAACAGGACCAGCAAAACAATCGCGATCACGAACACCGGACACTGGTCCGCTAAGGACTATCTTCCTATGGGTTATGTGGAGAATCTGGAGGCGGATACAGGACTTGTTTATGAGATCGAGCAGAACGGTTCGTGGCACGCTGAGTATGGAACGCAGAACGGCAGATTCTTCCTGAATCTGAGCGGCCCTACGGAGACTCAGTCGCACTTCTATAAGAATATTGCACCGGGTGAGAGTTTTGAATCAGTGCCCGTGGCGGTCGGCGTGTCAAAGGCTGATGTCAGCCAGGCAATGGGCGAACTCGATCGTTACCGCAGACTGATCCGCCGTCCTAACAGGGATGATGAGGAACTGCCGGTGATCTTCAACGATTATATGAACTGCCTGTTCGGCGATCCGACGACGGCGAAGGAACTCCCGCTTGTCGATGCGGCGGCAAAGGCGGGCTGCGAGTATTATGTGATAGATGCCGGGTGGTACGCGCCCGGCGAATGGTGGGCAGGCGTCGGAGAGTGGGAGGAGTGCAGAGAGCGCTTCCCGAACGGTATCCGCGAGCTCACTGATTACATCAGATCAAAGGGCATGATACCAGGAGTCTGGCTGGAACTTGAAGTCATGGGGATCAACTGCGATCTGGCGAAGAAAGTGCCGGATGACTGGTTCTTCATCCGCCACGGCAAGAGAGTTTACGATCGCAGCAGGTATCAGCTCGATTTCCGCAATCCTGCCGTCATAGAGCATGTGACAGGGGTGATCGACAAAGTCGTTAACGAGTATGGAGTCGGTTACATCAAAATGGATTACAACATCGAGCCAGGAATTGGCACTGAGATTGATGCTGACAGCGTTGGAGACGGACTTCTCCAGCACGAGAGAGCTTATCTTGAGTGGCTTGACGGAATTTTCAGAAAGTACCCGGATCTTGTCATAGAAAACTGTTCGAGCGGCGGCCTTCGCATGGATTACGCGATGCTCTCCAGGTACAGCATTCAGTCGACGAGCGATCAGGAGGATTACATCCAGTATTCAACGATCGCGGCAAATGTCCCGAGCGCTCTGACAAGCGAACAGGCGGCAGTCTGGTCATACCCGCTCCGCCAGGGAAATCCGGAGGAAGCTGTTTTCAATATGGTGAACGCGATGCTCTGCAGGATCCATCAGAGCGGTCATCTCGCGGAACTGTCAAAGGAACGCTTTGATCTTGTGAGGGAAGGTATTGATCTATACAAGAAGATCAGATGTGACATAAGGCAGTCAGTTCCGTACTGGCCGCTCGGCCTCGCGCACACCAGTGACCCATATGCATGTCTGGTGGTCAAAACAAATGATAAGGCCTATATGGCTCTATGGAGAAGGGGAACACCGGACACGGGTGCCGGCAGTGATTTTGTGACGATACCGCTCCGAGACCTCTGGAGAGATGAAAACGAAAAAGAAGGAACAGGACAAGGCTCGTCGGATGGCCATGGCGTGAAGGCGGGGGTGGGTTCTGTGAGAATAATCTACCCTGAGCAAAAACTCGCTGAGCATTGCGACATAAGTTTTGCCGAATCATCAGGAGACCTTACGGTGGAATTCACGGAGCCGGTGATGGCAAGGCTGTTTGAGATCAAATAGTGAACATAAAAAAAGCTGAGGCATGGAGGCAGACATGAGCAAAGCGGTAAAACTTTCAGACATAGCACAGATGATGGGCGTAAGCTCGGTCACGGTATCAAAGGCTCTGTCCGGCAAGAAGGGCGTGAGCGAGGAGATGAGGAAGAAAATCCGCGATAAGGCGGACGAGCTCGGGTACAAGCAGCCCTCAGAGATGCGGCGCTTATATGAACCGAGGCAGTACACGATCGGTGTCCTGATTGCGGCGCGCTATGTCGACAGGCAGGCGTCGTTCTACTGGAAAATGTATCAGGAACTGACGGCCAAGGCACTCCTTAAGGAATGCATAACGAGCCTCGAGATCATAACGCAGGATGACGAGAATAACGGAGTTATGCCGACACTTGTCGCGGAACAGCGCGTCGATGGATTCATAGTCCTGGGGCCCGTGGCAGGCTCCTTCATAGATGCGGTCACGGCTCACACTGATATTCCTATGGTCTACCTTGACGGAGCCGACAATAAGCGTGAGATGGACAGCGTCATAACGGACAATTATTACGGAATGTACAGAATGACAAGATACCTTCTCGAGCGCGGACACAGGAAAATTGCCTTTGTCGGAACAATCGGCAGCACGGAGAGCATCACGGACAGATACTTCGGGTACGCGAAGGCAATGAAAGAATACGGTATGGATGTTTTGCCGGGTAAGGATGTGATAGATGATCGTTTTGTGGAGGACGGACTGACTGAGAACTACGAAATAGAGCTCCCCGATGCAAAACATATGCCAACGGCTTTTGCCTGCAACTGTGACAGAACTGCGGCGAAGGTGATAGGTAAGCTGGAGAAGCAGGGCTACAATGTGCCGCGCGATATTTCGGTCGTAGGTTTTGACAATTATCTGTACCCGGGGCTCTGCGATGTGAAGATCACGACATATGAAGTAGACATGCGTGAGCTCACAAGCCGGAGTTTATATATTCTGCTCAAGAAAGTCGAACATGAATACTACAAGAAAGGTGTTTCGATAGTTGAGGGGCATCTGGTGGAGCATGGCTCAGTCTCCAATGTAAGAAAAGGTAATTGAAAAATGGGGAAAAGAGAGGAAATTATGGATAAGAAGGAATTAGTGAGTGAAGTCACGCAGCATCTGAAAACGAAGATCATTCCGTTCTGGGAGGGGCTGCGCGATGATGAGTTCGGCGGGTATTACGGTTACATGGATTATGATCTCAAAGTGGACAAAGAGGCGGTGAAGGGCTGCATCCTGAATAGCCGCATTCTCTGGTTCTTCTCGAGGGCGTACAACGAGCTCGGCGAGGGACAGCTACTTGGCGAGGCGGAGCATGCGTATGAGTTTATGAAAGACTACTGTTTTGACGCAGAGAATGGCGGCATCTACTGGTCGATCACATATGACGGTAAGAGCGAAGACACGACAAAACATACGTATAACCAGGCTTTCTCAATCTATGCGCTCGCCGAGTACTACGAGGCGTCAGGAAACGCTGAAGCGCTGAAGCTCGCGATGGATCAGTTCGACCTGATCGAGACGAAGATGAAGGACAGCATCGGCTACAAAGAGGCACTC
>Ga0172377_10006589_pt1 | contig 11951 bp, 10 predicted proteins | sample Pumphouse3metaG_FD_119749 | JGI IMG/M metagenome (GOLD analysis project Ga0172377, IMG submission 119749) | Leachate microbial communities from a municipal landfill in Southern Ontario, Canada - Pumphouse #3 metaG | ecosystem: Engineered > Solid waste > Landfill > Unclassified | place: Canada... | reverse complement strand
TTTTTTCGCATACAAGGCTATTACTTCCTTTGGCCGTTCTTTCCAGAACGTTCTGCTAAAAAATATGAGGCAATCCCGATTAAACGAGTACAATTATCTCGCAACCACCCGTCGCCCGAGGGCGACGAGTTTTAGACTGTTCCGCGTTCGCTCGCCACTACTTGCGGAATCTCTATTGATTTCTATTCCTCCAGCTACTAAGATGTTTCAGTTCACTGGGTTTGCTCCATTATCCTATGAATTCAGATAATAGTAACCGCACACAACACGGAAATTCGAAATTCAAAGCATCAATTTCTAAATAAATTAAAATTTTCCAAATTCTAAATTTAAAAAGTTTTTAAATTTAAATTATTTGGACTTTAAAATTGTTTAGGATTTCGGATTTTAAATTTCGGATTTTCTGTGCTATGTACGGCTGGGTTTCCCCATTCGGAAATCCCCGGATCAAAGCTTGCTTGACAGCTCCCCGAGGCTTATCGCAATCTGCTACGTCCTTCATCGCTCACACGAGTCTAGGCATCCACCATACGCTTAAGTAACCTTTTTGTTGTTTTTCCCACCGCTCGAAAGCGGCAGGATTCACCCCGTGAAATTCTCGCAAGCGAGACCAGCAAAGCTGGATTACACGGGGTAAAGTTAACAGTTAACAATCATTTAAGATCGTCAACTGCAATTGCTTTGTTTCCCGCCGCCGATAAAGCGGCAGGATTTACCTACGCCTATTTCTTGGCCCCGATCAGATTTTCCGCAATTGCTTGATCTGGATCAAAGCTACTCAATAGGTCAATATTAAATTTTTAAGGTTCGCTTCATCCGGATCATTCTTACCGGATTTGCGCGGAAATATTTTTTCATGAAATATTCACAAAAAAGTATTTCGGCACAACTCCTATTTTACATTATTTTGTCCAGACTTCCGCATAATTCCGCCATCCGCAGGACCAAATAAAAAACTCGCCTTAATGGCGAGCAATCTCTTGACAACTAAAAAATAGCTGTAAAAAAATTCACCCGCTTTTGTATTTAGATTTGTTTTGTTGTCTTTTCAAGTAATTTATTATCTTTAAAAAATTACATCATAATAAAAATCTTGAACGCTCATACATAATAACAAACGGCTAAAAATGTGTCAAGGCCTTTTTGGCGATTTGTTGACAGCTCGACGGAACGATTCCAATATGGCTGTCTTTGTTGCCCAGAAAAAGCCTAAGTATGATTATTTTTTTCCGAAGAAAAATTTCTGGTAAATTCATGAGACAAATAATCGTCCAGCCTTTCCAATTCTCCGAGCTCAAATTTTCCGGAATTTTCCTTCAAAAGATCGATGAACGGCTTGACCGCATAACCGTCTGTTTTTTTGAGCTTATTGAAAATCTCGTAAATATCTTCCGGAAATCCTTTCGGGGAATCTATGATTATGGAAGACGGATAATGGGCGTAGAGCTTGATATCGAATAAAGATTTTATAAGAGCTATTTCTTCTTTTTTTGTAATTTTAGGAAGAATTTCTTTTTCCTCCACGGTAATGTCTTTTTCAGGATCATTTTCCGACCCGCCCTCTCCCGCTGGAATATTTTCCTCAATATCATTTTCCGCCTCATTTGAAAAAAACGCCTCCCCCTCAAGAGCGACTAGAATTATCAACGCAGATGCTATGGATGCCGTTCTTTTCGGATCGGAATATCTCTCTTTTTTTATCCATGAGACAAATCCTGCAAGGCCTTTGCCCCTGGCATGATCGGGAGAGACTTCCACAACCTCTTTGATTTTTTCCAAGGCAAGCCCGGGATTTTCACTCATGCCGGAATAAGCCCTTAATATTTCTTCTTTTTCTAATCCGGACGCTATCTCCAATTCAGCGACCTTTTCGTTCAAATATTCCCTTTTTTCATCAAATGCTTTTTTCAAGTCCGGATTTTTGGTAATTCTCATATAATCGCCCGCTCTCGAAAGATGCGCCGAGGCCTTTTCCCAACCGTTCATCTGATTCATTCTTTCCTCAATTCCGGTCCCTTCATTTTCCACATAACTCGGCTCTTCAAACTCAAAACCATAGTTGCTATTATCAGCCGAAATATAGTCTTTGGGAGTTATTTGTAATCTTTTGCCGTCTAAGCTCGACATATTCTTATTTTCATTAATTTTACCACACCCTCTTAAAAAAGAGAAATGCCTACAAATTCTGCAAATGCTAAATTGCAATACAATTCCCCCTGGATCAAAAAACGCGATTTAACCTATCGCGCCTTGTCTGATAAATTTCATGAAGATCCGTATCATTCCAGATCTTTTTCGAAACTTATTTTGCTGTCTTCATTATTCGGACGTTCTTCGAAATCGGTGATTGAAAATCCGTATTTAGTCAGATAAGCCAGCATGCCCCGTTCGCTGTTTCTCACTTTGGTTTTTATTTTTTCATATCTTTTATTCCTGGCTATCGCCAATCCGAAAGCCATAAGTCCCTTAAGAATTCCTTTCCTTCTGAAATCTGGACTTACTCCAGTCATCCAGCAATAAAGCGACCCGTCGCCATATTTGTCATACCACACCGCATATCCGGCCGGATTATCCCCCAGGTAAGCAACCGTAATCAGATGATATTTGTCTTTATATCTCTCCTCAAAATGCTCCCGGGGCTTCATTTTCTCAGCGCCGAGAACCTTTTTCCCGATTTTTATGACCTCGTCTATCGAGGCCTCCCTGATTCTTATTTGAGTATCCATGATATTATGACTATATTTAGCCTGTCATCTTTATTCTACCATACTCTTCTTGCCATACAAACTAACTTTCAAAATCCCCTCTTAAAATCCAGATTTAAAAAAAATTCATATACGATTTTACTTTTGCATTAATTTTAAAATACAAAAAATAACATACCGATGAACATACCTTTGAACATACTATAGTATGTTCAAGACTGGATAATCGTCAGAATTATTCCGTGTCCCCGAGAAGATTCGAGCCTCCGACCTTTGACTCCTCAAGCCAACGCTCCCCGCCTGCCTATGCCTGTGCCCTCGTGAGGAATCCCTGCCGGCGCTCCGTCGGCCAAAGCCTATGGCGGCGTACGACCGGCAGGCAGGGAACCTCAATTGTGTTCCCAGGAGGATTCGAACCTCCGACCTTTGGCTCCGCAAGCCAACGCTCTATCCAACTGAGCTATGGGAACATGCAAAAGAATTCAACCACAAAATGGCGCGAATATCAAGCGCATAACATTATACCATTATCTTGCGACCGCACAGGAATTGTATAATAAGAATGATTAAAAAAATTACACGACTTTTAATTTGTATTTTGAAATTTTAATTTATCCTATATATGCAAAAGTCTCTCTATCGTGTCTATCATCGTAGGTTTTTGCTTCTTTTCCGGAATGAAATCCATCAAGACCTCCCTTAATTTTACAGGATCGATCTGGTGAACCGGTATATGGACATAAGGAACGAGGAGAGCGTCCGTATGAAGGCTTAAAATCTTCGTATGGGGCGGCTCATAAAAAATCCAAAAAGATTCTACGCTGTCAAAATCATACAATTCATTTCCTGCCATGACTCCTTCATGAGTAATTTTGAAATCTAGAACTCGGGGATGCTTTTCCAGTTGGATATAGCCCACTATCCCTATCAGGATGAAAAGTATCGCCATGATGGGACTATTGTTTATGAGCGCGTAAAATACTATCGCCGCCAAAATAAGCGAAGCCACTAAATACCAGACTTTTTCCTTGGGATAATGCTCATATTCCGGACCCTGCCATTCGATAAGCACGTCGCTATGCTCAGAAATCATAAAATCATGGGGTTTTTCGAGATAATCCCCTTCATGATTTATGCGGATATTGTTTTTTTTATGCCCGCTTCTCCGTAAGTCGATATTCATAATATGAAATTTAAATTTTATTAATTATAGCACATTAAAATTATGCAGACAAAAGATAAGCGGTTTACAAACAGGCCGGCAACTGTTATAGTAATCTCTGAAATAAAAATGTAAAAGATTTTTGGAGAGATGGCAGAGTGGTCGAATGCGACGGTCTTGAAAACCGTTGTGCCCGAAAGGGTACCGGGGGTTCGAATCCCTCTCTCTCCGCCTTCGCTCGCCGAAACGGCGAGCTACGGCGGACAAGTCCGCCAGTGGTTCGCCGCGAAGGAGAGATTCGCATATGTTCTATGTTTACATATTAGTATGTTCTGATGGCAATCTATACACAGGTTGTACTAATGATTTGAAAGATAGGATTGAAAGACATGGAAAGGGATATATTGATTCAACTAAGGGTAGATTGCCAGTGAAATTGATGTGCTATACATCTTTTTCTGGTAAATACAAAGCTTTTGAATTCGAAAAATATCTAAAATCAGGTTCGGGCAGGGCATTCATAAGAAAGCATTTTATGTAAAAAGATTATAGTATCGTGCAGACCGATAAACCCGCTTATCCGCTAGCCGGCGAAGTGGGATTTTTTTATAGAAAATATAGATAGAGGATCAAATAAATCATATCAAGCGCCTATTTCAATTTTTCCCTTATCATCTCCATCGCCTTTTGCGGATTGGCTTTTCCTTGTGTCTCTTTCATAACTTGCCCCATCAAGAACTTCAAAGCATTTTCTTTTCCTGACTTGTAATCATCAACAGAAGACTGGTTATCCACTAAGATTTTATCAATAATATTTTCCATTTCTCCATCATCTTCCATTTGCGCCAAATTCTTTTCTTCAATAATTTGGGACGGATCCCCTCCGGTTTCATACATCTCTTTGAGAACTGTCTGGGCGGCGCTGGAATTAATTTTTCCATCCGCCACAATTCCGATGAGCTCAGCGTAATTTTCCGGAGTAATTTTGATGCTTTCTATCTTTTCCTGGCTTTCAAAAAGATACTTTCTCAATTCAGTATTTATATAATTTGCAACCAGCTTTATCAGCTTCTCTTCCTCGGCCTTAATTTCTCCCGCATCTCTTTTCTCTGCTATCTCGCTTATGGTTTTTTCAAAATAATCAGCCAAGCCCTTTTCCATCGTAAGAAGCTCCGCATTTTCCTGGGAAATCCCATATTGTTCCATGAATCTCTTGATTTTTTGATCCGGAAGCTCGGGAAGATTCCTTTTTAATTTTTCAATATAGCCATCACTGAATTTCATCGGCGGGATATCCGGCTCGGGGAAATATCTGTAATCGGCCGCGGTCTCCTTGGTTCGCTGAGAAATCGTCGCGTTCCGATTCGCATCCCAGCCTCTGGTTTCCTGGACAATTTTTTCGCCTTTGTCCAAAGCTTCCGCCTGGCGCTCTATCTCGTAATTGATCGCTTTTTCTACAAATTTGAATGAATTTATATTCTTGACTTCGACTTTTGTCCCGCTCAACTTATCCTCGCCTTCTTTATGAAGAGAAATGTTGGCCTCGCAACGCATATGCCCTTTTTCCATATCGGCATCGCTTATGCCGATATAGCGGCAGATCTGCTGGAGCTTCTGGCAAAATATTCTGGCCTCCTCCCCGCTCTCAAAATCCGGTTCGGTCACAAGCTCCATAAGCGGAACACCGGCACGGTTAAAGTCTACTAAAGAATAGCCAGTTCCTTTGGGATGAGTTAGCTTACCGGTATCTTCTTCAAGATGAATCCTAGTAATACCTATCTTTTTAGTTTGAATATTTGAATTTTGAATTTGATTATTGTTTAGGATTTCGGATTTTGAATTTCGAATTTCCAAAACTCCGTTTTGGCATAGAGGTTGGTCGTACTGGGAAATCTGATAACCCTTCGGAATATCCGGATAAAAATAATTCTTTCTGTCAAATTTCGACTCCTTTCGCAATTCACAATTGAGCGCCATTCCTGCAAGTTGGACAAATCTAACGGCTTTTTCATTAGGCACAGGAAGAGTCCCCGGATGAGCGGTGCAAACTTCGCAGATATTCTTATTCGGCTCCTTTTCCGCCCCCATCCCGTTCTTGCATTTGCAAAACATCTTGGACTCGGTCTTGAGCTCAACATGTATTTCCATCCCGATTGTAGCGCTATATTTGCTCATAATTTTTCCCGCTATAACTCCATCATACTCATTTTACCATATTACGTAATATGGTAAAATATATATTTTTGATTACTGCTATTGTTTTTATCTGTCATCACCGCTTCCTCCGATCTTTCCCCTCTCCAGACGGCTATATAGCTTCTCGATATTGCTCCCGGCGACTTCGTCCATATCCAATCCCAGCTCCGTCGCCAACTGCGCGACATACCAAAGCACATCCCCCAATTCCTTCTTTATCATTTCCCGAGTTTCCTCGTCAATTTTTCCCTCCTTATCCCGGATGACTTTTTTTATCTTTTCAGAAACTTCCCCGGCCTCTCCGGAGAGTCCCAAAGTGGGATAAATAAAATTATTATCCTTGTCCGGATAGAGGGCGGTCTTTCTCGACTTTTCCTGGTATTCTTTGAAATCCATATTTTTATATATATCTTAATCTATATATTTATCGATTATTCCGATCACGTCTTTAAAAACTTCCTCGACTGACCTCTCCCCGTCTACAACGTGAAAATTATCATACTTTCCGCTAGTATAAATTTTGTCATACATCTTAGAAACTTCTTCCAATTTTTCCTTTTCTTCAAAAAGCTCTCGGCGAAATCTGGAATCCTCTATTCTCCTGATGCATTCTTCCGGTGAAACTTTTATATAGATGGTTATATCCGGAGCACGAAACTTCTCGTTTATCTTTTCCAGCCATTCCACGTCATTTTCCAGAGATCCAAAAGCAAAAGTGGAAAAATAATAACGGCTGGAAATGACGTGATTGCCTTTCTCCAAAGCCGGCCGGACTTCTGATTCCAAATGATGCGCCCTGTCAGCAGCATAAAGCAGCTGTATTCCGGTATTGCTCAGCGTCCATTGCTTGGCAAGAACCGACCTGATCAATCCGCCGATCAGGCTGCCGGAAGGCTCAGAAGTGGTGTGAAATTTTTCCCCCTTGTCCCTCAGATATTTCTCCAAAAAACTTATCTGCGTGCTCTGTCCCGATCCGTCCAATCCTTCAAAAACTATGAATTTTCCCTGACTGCCGGCAGGCAGGATATTTTCCCCTTCCATTGTTATATTATACCACTTAATGATTAATACCTGCTACATTATGATTTATGTTTTTCAATTATGTCTTGCTCCCCTCTTCTTACGTCAAACCTGTTCGGCTCCTCGTCTAGGTGGAATACCAACCCGTCTTTTTCAAATAATTCCTTCATATTATTGATCATTTTAAGTATCTGTTCAACTAATGTCGGATGGACGAATCGGGTCGATCGGAGTTCAGTCAGATAAACCAGCGCTTTTAAATCTCCTGAAAACCTGCATGGAACCCGATACCCCATCGCCATGAAATATTGCTTGTCTGTTTCAGAAGCATCGATCTTTTCAATTTTTCTTTCCTGCTCTTTGATGAATTTTTCAGCCTTTTCTCTTAAATTTTCCGGCAAAGCGTCCAAATACCACTCATTGAATCCGTGGATCATCACTAAGAGAGGCATCCTTTGTACGATTGCGCGATGTCTCTGGAAGTCCCTGAAAGACCCGAAATCCAATAAAAATTCAAAAGCTACTGTCCCGCACTCTCCGATTGCCGCAGGCAACTCCGTCTTCATAGGTCTTGATTTCAAAACTTCTCCATATTCGGAAAGCATTTTCCTATCAACATTATCGTAAATCAATTCGAAGTCTCCGGCACTTTCATTCTTATAATAATATTTATCTCGCATCCATTTTTTATTGTATTCTTCGGTATGCGCAAATCTTTCGTGCCCGAAAGAACTGGGGTACATTTCCTTGAGAGCTTCTTCGGTTTTCTCGGCAATATCCCGAACCTCTTTAAGCGGATGATGTCTGAGAAGCATCAGCTCATCGGCAAACTGGCGAAAATTCATCCTCCAGGCTACATTGGTAGTCGCTCCGGCCGGGAGAAATGATCTGGTAATATCAAAGGCTCTCGCCTTAATCGCTTTTTCATATATATTTATATCTTCTTCCTTTCCCTTCGGAAATTGTTTTTTTAGATGTTTTCTTACGGGCTCTTGGGCTTTAAGATAAAATTTCCTCCAATTCTCCAAAACTTCTTTTCCTTCTTCCTTGCCGGTGGGATCCAAGAATTTCTGCTTGGAAAAATCAACGTATCTGGTCGAAGCTTCCTGCCCCGAATAAAGCCGCCAGTCCTGAATGGCTTTGGCGGCCAGCATCGATATTCCTTCCACAAAAACGGTCGCGCTGCCGCAATCTCCTATGGATTTATGCCCGTAGCCCACATAAAACTTTTCCATAAAATCCTCCGCGCCCTTCTCTTCCAATATTTTCAGATGGCTTTTTATTCCCCCGGTGGAACGCGAATGGAGCGCTTGGAGCATGGCTTCCGCCTGCCCGTCGATCTCGGCTCCGTTATTCAGAACCAAGACGAACCCGCCGTTGTCCAAATCTCTGATCACGTGATTATTTTTTTCATTATTCATCATTATCTCATTAAAATTTAAAAGACACCGTATTTTATTTTACCACATCAGCTTGTAAAAATAAAAGGCCGCTTATGCCCTTCTAGCATAAGCGGATAAATTCCTCATTGTTTTTTTTCTACACATAGCCCTCCGGCATCCGGAGAGGCTCTCCAAAATTCTGTTCGGGAAATCTTTTCATAAGTTCTTTTTGCAGGGGGATCATAACTTCCCGCATTGAAGGCTCGGCAGCCTTGCTTGTGCGCATATGAAGAATATGATGCCACTCTGCCAGATTCGCATAGACAAATATTTCCGTCTTACAGGAATTTGGAAGAACCGTGCGAGCCGCCTGGGGGGAATTGTTTTTTATCAACTTCATATAGACGGCCTCGGCTGATAAACATTCTTTCCCCCATATCTCATAATCCTCGCTGTCCTCTTTGAAAAATACAGGTTTGATGAAAGTAATGCGAGAACCGAATTTTCCATCGCTATAGCAACAATATCGCTGGCTCTCTTGCAGAAAAGAGCAAGGGCGATGCCGGACGATTTCATGAGTCACCGCGCGACTGACGATAAACTTGACCGCCAAATGTCGATGGCGAGCCTGGATTTCCGGTTCCATCTGATCGATTTCCTCTAGGGAAACTTGCCGACAAGAAATCTTTCTTGATCTTTTCACCGGAAGCAAAGATGCTATATCCTCAAAAAAATAAGGATGATTTTTATTCATGTCAAAAGCAATCGTCCTTATTATCTCATTTCCAGGAAGTCTCATCAGCATTTCCCGGAAAGCGCGCACGCTTCCGGTTATCAGAGTCCTTTTTTCAAAAGGAAAATCATCGATAAAAAGATACTTCGGCATAGCCATGATTATCTCGCGCATATGCGACTTAGTCCTGGCTTTCACCTCACAGGTGCGCACGCCCATTTCGAGAACGGAATTGTGTTTGTGATTTACCATTCCCCGGCAAAATCCGGCTGAAGAGTCGGCACTTATCCTGTCCTCGCTCTTGTAGCAAACCCGGCCGGTAAACTCTATCCTTACGGCCAAGCCGATATCATCGGGAACTATCTCAAAAGAAGGAGAAACAACCTTAGGTTTGTAATATTTTTTCATAATCCGCTTTCCTCCTCATATTTGAATTTTATCACTACCCAAAAACCTCGCCTTGGTCATCAGGTTCTTTTAAAACTTTCCGGAGCAGTCTTTATCTCAAAGAATATCTTTGCGCGCATTTCTGCCGCAGCATCAACGTGAAGAAATATTCTCTTCCTTAACGATCCTATAGCCCTTGATGCTTAGCAGCTCCGGCTTCTCGATATCGATTATAATTGCGCCCGGAGTATCGATCAATGTAATAGGATATCTGAGTTTCCCGGCCATCGTTCCGTAGATCTTAATAACATTCAGTCCGTTCTTTTTGAATTTTTTAATCTCCATTTTTCTTCTCCTTATGTAAATTTTCAAAAAAACTAAAAAACAACCATTTTTGGTTGACTTATTCTTGCATCCTTTATGCCCTAAGTCAAATCTATTTATCCCGGCTCAAGAAATAAAATTCAACCAACAATATTCCCGCCAAAACCAAAAGGGCGTTCCACCAAACCAGGTATCCGGATCCGAATAAAACAATAACTGCAGTAAAAAATAAAGCCGAGAGAATTCCCTGCCTTGAGCTAAGCCCGATAGTTTCCGCCGCGACTTCTTCGCCCATAAATTTCATTCTGAGCCATACCAGAAAAGTCACAAACAGCCCGGAAAGGAAAAGAAACAAGCTGGCAAAGAAGAAAAATTTCCCGAATACTCCCGCTTCTTCCGGATCGATATAGAAGATGACAAAGACCCACGCCGCCAGAGATAGGATCGTGCTAAACACAAGGCCCCAGATGTAAAATCTTATAGACATAAAAAATGATTAAAAATGCTCGCCTTCCCTAATATTAGCCTGATTTACAAAACCCGGCAACCTTGTCAACCGAAGATTTTGCGTTTATAGTTTAAGTATGCTAAACAAAAATGACTTTGAATCTTTTAATATATTTTTACTTTTCTGGCTGGCTCTCGGATGGCTGGCTTTTATTATCACCCTATTGGGCGCTTTTTACTGGTGGATCCTTGTCTTGTTTATAGCGCTTGTAGTAGCTCTGGGAATAAGGTTTTTCTTGAAACCTCTCCTAAAATCATCCCGGACTTTCGTAATCGTCAACTTAAGCTTATTTATAATTGTCACCGCTTTTTCTGTCTATGTAAATCCGACTGTCTTTTCCGGACGCGACCAGGGATCCATAAGCGAAGCCGCCATCAGGCTCTCACAGAACAATCAGCTGGAATTTTCCAATCCGGTATCCCGAGATTTTTTTGAGATAAATTCCGCGCCCCGGGACAAAATGGCCGGCTGTATCAAAGAAAAAGGCCTGACTGAAAAAGATAACCGCTCCTTGAAAGAAAAACTGGATGGATTTTACTGCCACGCCGATGCTTCCGGAAAAGCGCTGAATTTTCCCGGATTTTTTTACACACCGGATGGAAATCTATCTACCCAATTTCCCTTAGTCTACATATCATGGCTTTCATTTTTTTATTCCTTTTTGGGTCTGGCCGGATTCATAATCGCCAACGCCATTCTCCTTTATATTTTTCTCCTATCCATATTTTTGATTTCTTTCAGTCTCGCAAAACCCCTCGGGAAAAAAGAGGCTCTTTTTGCATCAATTGCAACCTTGTCTATTGTCGCCACATCCTTTTCCTTTTTCTGGTTTGCCAAATTCACTCTCACGGAAAATATGGCACTGGCCCTCCTTTGGATAGGAATTCTTCAGATGATTTATCTGACCGGATCAAAAGTAGAAAGCTTTTACAAAAATGCGATAACGTTGCTTGTTTTATTTATGAGTTTCGGATTGTTGGTCTTTACTCGGATTGAAGGTTTGGCCTTCTTTGTAGCAATGATTTTTATCCTTCTTCTCCACAAAAACACTGCTAGATATTTTAGAATAAATTTCCTAAAGATCATTTTACCGGCTATTGCATTGCTCGTCTTTTTCTTCGCTTGGAATTTGGTCGCGGATGTTTATTTTTACAAAGCTATCATTAAAGCTTTGGCAAAAGATTTTTCCGGAAACGCCGCAAAGATTACCGGCGATTACGCCATCTCCTCTCTCAACCTTTTTAAAATCTTTGCGCTTTACGGAATATTGGCGCCCCTTCTTTTGGGATTCGTCTCCGTAATATATTTTTTCAAAAAAAGAGACTACGTAAAACTTGTTCCCTTTTTTATCGCTCTCCCCTCTTTCATATATATACTCAATCCACAGATAACCCCCGACCATCCATGGATGCTGAGAAGATTCGTCTTCGCCGTCCTGCCGGCTGCGATATTATATTCCCCTCTTTTGCTCTGCGCTTTTTTCAAAAAACCCGCACAAGCGCTTTATTATAAAATTATCCTGCTTTTTATAATT
>Ga0172377_10006588_pt1 | contig 11953 bp, 9 predicted proteins | sample Pumphouse3metaG_FD_119749 | JGI IMG/M metagenome (GOLD analysis project Ga0172377, IMG submission 119749) | Leachate microbial communities from a municipal landfill in Southern Ontario, Canada - Pumphouse #3 metaG | ecosystem: Engineered > Solid waste > Landfill > Unclassified | place: Canada... | reverse complement strand
TGGGACAACCTCGGCTAACATACAACTTGGTATATTAAACATTTTTAAAAGTTCGTCATCCCACTTCAAGGTATTGATATTAAAAATCATCGTACGAGATGCGTTGCTAACATCTGTTTTAAAAATCTTTCCATTTGATAATTTATAGAGAATCCAAGTATCGATTGTTCCGCACATTAATTCGCCATTTTCAGCACGTTTCTGTCCATCTTTAATATTGTCTAATATAAATCTAATTTTGCTTGCGGAGAAATAAGGGTTAAGAACAAGACCAGTTTTAGCATGAATTAATTCCTTATATTTTTCCCACTTAGTGCAAATATCTGCCGATTGACGCGATTGCCAAACAATAGCATTATAAACGGGCATTCCAGTTTTTTTATCCCAAACAATAGTTGTTTCACGTTGATTCGTTAAACCAATTGAATCAATGTTGTCATAAGTTAAGTTCGTTTTTGCTAAACAATCATTAATAACATCAAGAACACTAAGCCAAACATCAAGAGCATCTTGTTCTACCCAACCATCTTTTGGATAATAACAAGTAACTTCCTGTTGTGATTTAAAAATAATTGCCCCTTGCTTATTAAACAACATACAACGAGTCGATGTTGTGCCTTGATCAATTGATAAAATGTATTTAATTGCCATATAATTTACCTCTTTAAATTTTTTGTTGATTTAATTACCGAGCTATATCTATCAAGTTCCATACTAAGATATGCTTTTGCATAGTCTTTAATATAATTTTTAGCCATTTCTCTAAGCTTTCTTTTTTTATCTTTTGGATAATCAACCAAAGATTTTAAATATGCCGTTAAATTAAATTTTAAAGAACCAATTAAATCTTTTAAAGTATTCGGTTTGCCAAGATCAACTATATTGAAGAAAAAAACGATAAAGTCTTCAAGGTCTTCTTTACTAAGATTTTCAACCCAATAATTTAACGCTATTTGAAACGCTTTTGAAAAACGCGTTAATCCTGTTTTACTTCTTAAAAAAGTATTTCCAGTTTCTGGGTCAATTCGCCAACTAAACATATCATGAGCCCAAACTGAAAAAGAATCACTAACAATAACATATTTGAAATTGAATGTATCAAAAAGGCACCCTACTACATCATCGCTTGGAACCATCTTCATAATTTTATCTTTATAAAGATGATAGTTGTATTTATCATCCTTAAAACCATTACCATCAAAGTTATAACAAAACTTAATACGTTTGAGATTTTCAACCGATGTATTTAATACTGAATAATAGGCTAAATTACCACCTTTAGAGTGACCGATTATATAGTAATCGTGATCTTTGTCTTCTTTAAGAACTTTATTGACATATTCGAGAGCATATTTTTGCGCTGGAATAATCGGATCGATAGCTGATAAAAAATCTTCCTTCCATCCTGCAATCGTATTATCTGTTCCACGAAATACAATAATTCGACGTTCATCAAATTCAAAAACCATTGAAAAATATTGCTCATTCTTATCAACATTAAAATGATTCTCAATTTTGGTAATTCGCAATTCATCATAACGCTTAGAACTCAATACATGTTTAAAAAAGTTATAGTAATCGACCGGACCAGTTAAATATCGACGAGATAACAGTTTGACAGTTTCATGTTTATTAAAGTAACTTAAGGGAATCTTGTCATTCCATAAGTCTTTTTTATTCATTGTGGAACTTGCAAGATAGTCAGCATAACTTAAAGCTGCGCAAATCACTGCATCAACCTCACAAAATGGCATTTCTTTAAAAGTTTTGCTTCCATACTTAGTAAGAAAATCATTAATAAACATTTTTTTACTCATTACTCTATTCCTTTAGTGGCAATAACATTAACTCCAGTTTCACAAACATCTTCAATCAAAATTTGATGAAGTTTAATTGGTAATTTGACCTCAACTTTTTTAATTTCTTTCATGCAATCAAAAATTCTTTCTTTTGGAATTGCAGTTTCTGTTTTACAAGGAACAACACGGCATTTATTGCTACCGACAACCTTACAAGTGGAAGTTACAGTTCTTAATGGATGAGTCGATTCTTGCTTAACATAGGCTAGACCACGTGGGCAACCATTTCCAGTGATATTCCCATTATCGTCGATTGTTACATGACAACCATTTGGACAAATAATACATGTAAATTCTTTCATATTAAATTGTCTCCTCAACCGAAACAGTAAGTTCAGTAAATGTTTTAAAATCAACATCCTTTAGGACTACATGCTCCATTTCGCTAGGAATTAAAAAAGATTTAAATTGCTTTTTTATAATCGCATCACCATCTTTAATATAAATTGTTCCCTTTTTAATTGGTTTACGAACTCTAAAACTAAAAGTTACCTCTTTTAAGTCATCAGTAACACGAATTCTATTTGGCAAAACATATCCTAAATTATTACCAGAATTAACGTTTACAATGCAACTAATCTTACGATCTGGATTTTTAATATAAACCGAGGCATTTTTACCAGCTAGCGTTCCTTCTTCACTAACGAAGTCAACAAGATCATGAACATGAAGGACATTCCCGCAACTGAAAACACCATCGATACTAGTTTCAAGATTTTGATCAACAGCACTCCCTTTTGTTTTCATGTTAACTTCGACACCCGCTTGATTTAATAAAACATTAAATGGATAAAGACCAACACTTAAGAGAAGACAATCGCATTTAATGATTTCTTCATGACCTTTTATTGGTCGAAGTTTATCATCAACATCACAAATTTCGATTGCTTCGAGTTTATCTTTTCCAAAAATTCGTGTAACAGTATTATGAAGTTTCAAAGGAATATTATAGTCTTGAAGACATTGAACGATGTTTCTGTTTAAACCATTACTGTATGGCATTAATTCACTAACACCAATTACTTTGCACCCTTCAAGAGTCATGCGACGAGCCATGATTAAACCGATATCGCCACTACCTAAAATGTAAATATTTTTACCGACCAAATACCCTTCAATATTTAAATATTTTTGAGCAAGACCAGCAGTAAAAACACCTTTTGGACGATTACCTGGAATCAAAATTTGTCCACGAGTTCTTTCATTGCAACCAGCCGCAAAAATAACCGACTGAGCTTTAACCTGAGTAACGCCTTCTTTACTATTTGAGTAAGTTAAAATCTTCTCTTTCGATAAAGAAAGAACAAGGGTATTAAGTTTTGCCTCAATACCACGTTTGTTAAATTCATCAATAAAACGCGCAGCATATTCTGGTCCGGTTAGCTCTTCTTTAAAAGTGTGAAGACCAAAACCATTATGAATGCATTGATTTAAGATACCACCAAGCCTATCTTCCCGTTCAAAAATGACAATATTCTTGACACCATTGTCATAGGCACTAATGGCTGCCGCTAAACCTGCACTTCCTCCACCAATAATAGCAAGTTCAATATTTTCCATAACTATTTTTCCTCCTTGCTATCGCTAATTAGGATGTTTGTTCCTAAATCGCCGTAATTGATTTCTTTCATATCAATATGGAGTTCTTTTGATAAAATTTTCAAAACCTCAAGTTGACAAAAAGTACCTTGACACTTGCCAAATCCAGCACGTGTTCGTTTACGAACGCCTCTAATTGTATGAGCCCCACAATTTCTATTTATAACATCTTCAATTTCACCTTCGCTCACTTTTTCACAACGACAAACAAAATGGCCAAAGTCAGGCTCTTGCTTAATCAACGCATTATAACTATTTAAATTCATTTCTAGTAAATTCTTGTGCGGGCGAATACGAGGGTTAAATTTCTTATTTTCTTTTAGATTAAGCTTCGTTTTGACGAGTTCGCTAACATATTTTCCAATAGCAGGACTACTAGCTAAACCTGGTGACATGATGCCACAAACTAAGAAAAAACCGGGATTTTTATTACTTTCTTCAATAATAAAATCTTCACGATCATTATTTGCACGAACACCAGCAAATCCTTTAATAGTTTCAAAATAAGGGATATTATCAACAAGGTTTTTCGCTTTTTCTCTTAAAAAAGCATAGGTGTCGGCATCGCAACTTGTGTCACCGATTTCTGTTAAAGTCGCACTTGGACCAACTATATAATTGTAACTTGTGGTTGGTGAAACAAGAACACCTTTGCCAACTTTACTTGGACACATAAATAGTGTGTGTTTAACCCATTGTGTATTAAAGTGATCAAGCAAAATATATTCTCCCTTAGTTGGAGTAATATGAAAACTTGGTTCTTCTAAATACTTAGTAACGACTTCACTATTAACACCAGTTGCATTAATTAAAGTTTTTGCACTATAGAAATTACCATTTTGGTCTTTTACCCTATACACATCGCCTTCTTTTTTAATTTCGACGATTTCAGTATTAAGTTTCAAATAGACTCCGTTATCCATGGCATTTTCCATTAAGGAAACCGTTAATGAAAAGGGAGAAATGATCCCAGCATCTTTGCAATAAAGTGACCCTACTATATTCTTATTAATATTAGGTTCGATAGTAATAGTTTCTTCTTTTGTTAAAAACTCTGCATCAACTCCGTTAATTATTGCACGCTCTTTCAAGCTTTTTAAAGTTGCTAAATCATCATCATTAAGAGCAATAGTAATTGAACCAATTTTTTTATATGGAACATCGAGTTCGCTAGCAAGATTTTCCATCATTCTATTGCCTTCAACATTAAATCGAGCTTTTAAGGTGCCTGGTTTCGGATCATAACCACTATGAACAATTGCGCTATTAGCACTGCTTGTCTCATCTCCAACATCATTATGACGTTCGATTACTAAAAAACTTCCTTTAAAACGTGATAAATAACGAGCGATTGAACATCCAATTACCCCACCACCGATTACTATGCTATCGTAAATCACTTCATTACTCATTTTATTTATTGTCCTTACGATTAATTGATTTATCTTTGTTAAAACCTTGTGGATAACGCGCATGGAGCTTATCAAGATTATATTGTGCACATTCTTCAAGAGTAATACCTAAGCCACTACATGTTTCTGCTATATACCAAAGAACATCACCAAGCTCGTCTTTTAGGTGTTCTTTATCTAATGTGTGGCCTTGAAAACGTACTTTCTTAACAATGTCGCAGCATTCTCCACATTCTCCAGCGAGACCTAAAACACCATTAAGAACCATATCTTTTTTCCCATCTTCCGAAATTAACATAAAAGCTTCTTTTTGGTATTCATTCATTTCAAGTTTCTTTTTTTCCATATTTCTACCACCCAATTTTTTCAAAATCACTTGCAGGATGTTTACAAATTGGGCAAACGAAATCTTCTGGTAAATCTTTGCCTTCATAAATGTATCCGCAAATCTTACATCTCCAGCCAACAATCTTTTTTTCATCACGAGCTGGTTTTGGTTTAATATTATCTAAATAATAGGTGTAGGTAACGCTATCCTCATTACTTAATTGTTCACCACCTACCACATTGCACAAAAAACCGAAATGACTACCTAAATTAAAAATTTCAACACATTCAAGACTCATATAACAATTTGAATATTTCGAAATAAAAGGGAGACCATTCTTTGCGAAACGATAGTAGTTAAATCCATCAAACTTATTAACCGTTCTCCCACTTTGATAACCGAAACGCCTAAAAATGTCAAACGTGCAGTGATTAGTTAAAACACTTATATTTGCAATTTTGTTTTTAGTAAATAAATCTGCACTGTAGTTGGCTTTATTAACGCTGACCAATACCTTATCGGTCGAGACTTGTGAAACCGTGTTAACAATACAACCATTGGCTTTATTGCCATCTTTTGTGATTAAAACAAACAAGCCATAATTAATTTTAAATAATGGATTGGTAGTAAGCGTTGTTTTAGGAAAATCACTGGAAATTTCACTAATAACACTTCTTAAATCGCTCATTTGATCTTCTTTTAAAGCGGATTTAATTGTTAAAGAGCTTTCGATAATTTTAATATTACGCATTGTTTTGAAAATGTTTTTAATTAAAATCCCAGATTGAGGAGCCCAACTTCCATTTTCGACCACCGCAACTGTTCTGTTTTGCATATTATGGTATTTCAAATCCATCAAAAATTCTTCCATCTTAGTAAAGATTTGCATGTTGTAAGTCGTACTTAAAATAAATATATGAGAATATTTAAAAACCTCAGAGATTAAATATGATTTATCAGTTTTACTCACATCGTAGCAATGAATTTCACGAATTCCTTGCATTGCAAGTTCATCACAAACTAAGTTAGCTGCCTCTTCGGTGTGACCGTAAATACTTGCATAGCAAAGAAGAACTCCTTTTTTCTCCGCTTCATAAGAACTCCATTTATCATATTTATCAATGATGTATGGAATATCTTGTCGCCAAATTGGTCCATGAAGAGGACAAATAGTTTCAATTTCGATTGTAGATGTTTTTTTAAGAACAGCTTGTACTTGTTGGCCATATTTCCCAACGATATTTGTGTAATATCTACGAGTTTCATCTAAAAAATCATGATCGAAATCTACTTCATGAGCAAATAAATTGCCACTTAATGCGCCAAAAGTTCCGAAAGCATCAGCACTAAATAAAGTTTTTGTCGTCGAATCATAAGTCATCATAACTTCAGGCCAATGAACCATTGGAGCAAAAATAAAAGTTAATTTATGTTCTCCTAAATCTAAAACATCAAATTCTTTAATTACTTTTACATTCTTAAAATTAAGTTTCTCAAAATAATTATTAAGCATTGTTAAGATTTTATCGTTACAAACAATAGTAATATCAGGAAATTTTTCAAGTGTTTGAGCAATTGTTGAAGAGTGATCTGGTTCCATATGATCAATAATTAAATAATTAGGGATTTTATCGCCTAATGTATCGTTTAATTTCTTAAAAAAAGTACCACCAACACTACTATCAACCGTATCTAAAATCGCAATTTTATTATCGATAATGACGTATGAGTTATACGAAACTCCATTTGTTAAAGGATAAATATTTTCAAATAATGCTAAACGACGGTCACTAGCACCAACATAATAAGTATCTTTCGTAACTAATCTTTTATTAAACATATTTATATCTCCTACGATTCTTGTTGAGAAACATCTGCATCTCTATAGTATTCGGTTTGTTTTTCTTTCCATATTTTGCGTTCCGCATCAGTAATATCGCGAATTTTGACTGCTGGATTCCCAGCATAAACGCCATGACTCGCAAGGTCATTAAAAATAACCGAACCGGAATAGACGACAATATCATCGCCAATTGTGACCCCAGGATTAATAATAACTCCGCTTCCAATGCAAACATCGTCGCCAATATAAACAGGTTTTGCATACTCTAATTCATCATTACGAACACTGGCATCAACTGGAAAATCTAAAGTATTAATGATAACGCGAGAACCTAAAATACAACTACTCCCAATTGTAATTTCAGCTGAGTCGGCAAGAATACAGTCATAACTAGCATAGAAATTTTGACCAATTGAAATGTTATAACCATAATCGCAATAAAAAGGTGGCTCAATATGAAGATCTATTCCTGTTTTTTTAAACATTTGTTTAATTAAGTAGCCCCGACGTTTCCCATCACGGAAACTCGTGCTATTAAACTCTTCTAGTATCCCTTTACATGTCTTGAATTCGTAACTAAGATCTGGATCATCTGCGCAATATAATTTACCTTGAAGCATTCTATTTTTATTAGTCATAAAGAACCTCCTATAAGATTATTTTCTTAGTAATTTAGCTTTATTTTTACCTTCCAAACTTACTCTAAAAGAATCATGTATTTTGGAGATGGCCTTATTAACTATTATTTTATCAAGTTTCGCTTCTTTAAGAAACATAAAAGTGTCTTCTGGATAATAAATATAAAGGTCGGCTAAAAGCCAACTTTCAGCCATCCATACATAATATTCGTCATCATTTTTTATTAATTTGTAAATTTTCTCTAAATTCTCTTTATCTTTTTCATATTTAAAGCAAATTAAGTAAGCCAAACGACGAATATATTGATTTTTATGATTTAATAACTCTTTAAGTCTATCGTAGATATCATCAAAATCTTTTTTTAACTTAACATATTGATAAACGGAATCATTTAATCCCCAGCCAAGCCAATACTTTTCATTCTTTAAAATAAAATCGATTGATTTATCAAAGTCATTTAAAGCGAGAATATTAAGTGAAAAATACAAAAACATAATTTCGTATACTTTTTCACATTTAAAAGTTTCTAAATTAAAATTGTTCTTATATTTTTTAACTAGTGCTCGTAATTTAGGAATCCTAACTCCTATATAAGAAACACTACTTCCACATATTCCAGTTGAAAACGACGCATATTTTTCGTCTTTTGCTTTTTTAAGTTCAATCTGAACATCTCTATAATCGTACATATAACTATTATATAAGCATATCTATTTATTTAAAATTGATTATGTTTATAATATTAGTAAATGGAGGACTAATTAATGACAGATCAATTGAAATTCTTTAAATGTGACTTATGTGGTAAGGTTATCGAATTGCTTACAGATCACTCAAATGAAACTATTTGCTGTGGTCAAGAAATGGTTCGTTTAGTTCCAAATCACACAGATGGAGCTAAAGAAAAACATGTTCCAGTTGTTAAAATTGATGGAGTTAAGGTTCATGTAGAGGTTGGAAGTGTTTTACATCCAATGACCCCTCAACATTTAATACAATGGATAATTCTCCAAACCAATAAGGGTGTTTATCGCAAGGATTTAACTCCTGACATGAAACCAATCGCTGATTTTGTTCTTCCAGAAGGTGAACATGCAGTTAGAGTATATGAGTATTGTAATTTGCATGGTCTTTGGGAAACAGAAATCGCTGAATAATTAAAACATTGAACAGTTGAACAATTGTTCAACTTTAAAAACTCTCGAAATTTCGAGAGTTTTTATTTTCTTATAAATAAATCAGATAATATTGCTTATTGGTTTTAGCTCTAACTTTTGGCGAATTTTTTAAGTTGTTTAGGAACCTGTATTCTAGACTAATAAAACTACTGTATTCAAAAAACAATTAACTTAAAGCGATTTAATTTTAAAAAAACACCGATTGAATCGGTGTTGTTTGTTTTCTGGGGCGAAATATCGGGATCGAACCGATGCATGCTTGGTTCACAGCCAAGTGAGTTAACCGCTTCTCCAATTTCGCCATATCTTGCCCTAATATCTTATATTAAAAGACTATTAAAAGCAAGAAAAAAGGAAGTCGTAAAAATGATTATTTTTAATCTACTTACTAAGGTTTCTAATGGAATCAAACATTGTGTTATTTTCTTCAATTAATTTTTGATTACCAAAAACACAAAGTGATGAATCTTTTATTAATTTTTCTAGATCTTTTGCATATCCTTTTAAGTCACTAAGAGAACACGAAAGTAACTCTTTACGATTAACTAATGCATCACTATATGAATATCCTCTAAGTGCTAAAATAAACCCTCGTTTACCCGCATCACTTGCGTGTAAAACTAAGTTTTCATCGCCAATAGCACCAATCTTAAATTTAAGCATTTGTTCATCGCTATAATTCATATCATTGACGAAATTTGGCGTATTAAAGTAAACTTCATTGCTTTCTTTAATATGTGGATCACGATATGAATATAGACCAAGCGGAACACTTTCTTTCATCACAATTCCACCACCGTAGGCGCCACCTTTAACACGAAGTTGAGCCCAGAAATAATCAAGAGATAATGCTTTAACTAATACTTGAGCTTTTCCAAGTGGGTCAATCAAATTATTCCCACATACTCTTGAAACAAAATTTACATCAATTGGAGCACAAACTGCTTCTTTAACTATTGATTTATTGAAAACAAAATCGTCATTTAAAGCAGTTTCTTTTTCAAATAAACCACTATATAGTGCCTCGGATTCTTTTTTAAAGAATTCAAGGTTACTTGTTTCGAGGGTGCAATAGGCTAAGAAATTTTCTTTTGCAAAGATAAAATTCTTTAATAGTTCAATATCTTTTAACAAATCATTTTTCTTCTCTTTAAAGTTCTTAATCAAATCACAAACATAGTCATAGTAGGAAATTCCACTAATTAAATCATTAACATAACCGTATTCACTTTGCGAAGCGTTAGCACGATTAAGACTTAACATGTGTCCACCGCGTACAGCTTTCATTTCAAATGCAGCTTTTTCGATATTTAAAACCTCAAGTAGTTTTGCATCATTATCAAATTCTGTGTTGTAAATTAATTCTTTTACTAATTTGACTGTGTTTTCTAAATTCCCTTTTAGTGTTGAAAATTCAAAGCCAAAAAAGAAATTGTAATCATCTTTTTTGTATTTTTTATCAGTTGAAATAGAGGCAACTAAATTCCCAGTTAATAAATTAATCTTTTCATCAAGTTTTTCCACCGAATAATTTTTGGTAGCGAAACGTGTATAAGAAGAAGATAAAAAAGCTGCGAGTGAAACATACTTTTTTGGTAGTTTTTTAATGTCAAAAAAGTAACCACCGTAAATCACAGAATTGGTAAATCGTTCACTATAATAGAGACTAAATTTATTCTTTTCAACTTTAATTGGATAATTATCGACAACATCTTTGTTAAGATCTTCAAGTGATAAATGTGGAATAGAAGCGAGTTCTTCTGGAGTATTTCCTTTACCTTGATATGATCGTAAATCTACATTCATTTTTATTAGATCATCAAGTTCTTTTTCACTTAGTGAAGCTTTAAAAGACGCAAGTCTGTCACTTAAAGCTTTATCTTTTTCCGCTTGAATAGTTAAACTTGGTTTTTGAATAACAACAATTTCGTGCTTACTATTGAGGAAATATTCATCAATTAATTTTTCAAAATAATTATTTCTTAAGTCATCTTTAAGTTCTTCAAAATACTTTAAAACATCGAGCTTCAAAGCTGGTTCTTTATCATTGTATAACCATGAATCGAGCGATTTTAAAATGATTGTTAAGCCAAATGGATAGTAAGAGAATTTGTTCTCACGAATCGTGAATTCGGTATTACAAATAGTGGCATAGATTGCATCATGATCAAGCCCACCATTTAAGAGCTCCTTATATGTATCTTCTAAAACTTTAAGTAATTTTTCTTTATTCTTCTCTTCGGAATTTTTAGCAACAATTAAGAAGGTGGATTCGTTCTGTCCATCGCTATTTCCACCACTGACTTCATCGCAAATTCCCGCTTCGAGAATTCTCTTTTTAATAATTGCACTACTCGAACTGAAAAGAACCTTGTCTAAAATATCGAAAGCAATATCCTTTTTAATATCGCTAGATTTAACAAGATTATAAGCCACACCAAAATTAATACATTTGCCTTCTGTCTCTTCCTGAGAATTAACAGGATAATAAATAACTTTTTCTTTTAATCCGCCAAAATCTTTTGAGCAATTAATGTCTGGATGGATGTCTATTTTATCGAATTTAGAAAGATATTCTCTATCTAGAAACTCAAGTCTTTCTTTCATATCCATTTTTCCATAGATATAAATATAGGCATTGCTTGGACTGTAATAATTCTTATGGAAATTTAAAAAGTTCTCATATGTTAAAGTTGGAATAAAAGTTGGGTCGCCACCACTTTCATGTTGGTAAGTATTATCTGAATATAGATTATGAATCAAGCTATCATACATGTTCTCATCTTTATCGCTGAAAGCACCTCTCATTTCGTTATAAACAACACCATTAATCTTGATAGGGTCTTTTTTATCAAATATTTCATAGTGCCAACCCTCTTGTAAAAAGATTTCTTTATGCTGGTAAATATTTGGATAAAAAACGGCATTCAAATAAATATCCATTAAATTAACAAAATCTTTATCATTTTTACTTGCGCATGGATATACTGTTTTGTCTCCGTAAGTAAATGCATTTAAGAAGGTGTTTAACGAGCCCTTAAGAAGTTCAACAAATGGATCTTTTACAGGGTATTTTTTACTACCACATAAAACTG
>Ga0172377_10006586_pt1 | contig 11955 bp, 13 predicted proteins | sample Pumphouse3metaG_FD_119749 | JGI IMG/M metagenome (GOLD analysis project Ga0172377, IMG submission 119749) | Leachate microbial communities from a municipal landfill in Southern Ontario, Canada - Pumphouse #3 metaG | ecosystem: Engineered > Solid waste > Landfill > Unclassified | place: Canada... | reverse complement strand
GGTCACCTCGTCCAGCTTGCGCACGAGCTCCCCCGTGAAGCTGTCGACCTCTTCGATCGAATCGATCTCGTCGAAGGGAAGCTCCAGCCGGATCGCCGTGTCGCCGCCCGGCGGGAAGATCTCCACGGTATCGCCGAGCACGTGGAACATCCCCTGCTTGAACTCGATGCCGCTGCGGCGGTACTGGATGTCGGTGAGGCGGCGGAGGAGCGCGTCGCGCTGGATCGGCTGGCCCTTATCCAGATGGATCGCCAGCGCCTCGTAATCCTGCACATTGCCGAGACCGTAGATGCAGGAAACCGACGCGACGATGAGCACATCCTTGCGCATGAGCAGATTCATGGTGGCCGCGTGGCGGAACTTCTCGATCTCCTCGTTGATGCTGGCATCCTTCTCGATGTAGGTATCGGTCGCGGGCAGGTACGCCTCCGGCTGGTAGTAGTCGTAGTACGAGACGAAGTAACTGACGGCATTGTCGGGAAAGAATTCGCGGAACTCGCTGCAGAGCTGCGCGGCCAATGTCTTGTTGTGCGCCAGCACGAGCGTGGGACGCTGTAATTCCTGAATGACATTGGCCATCGTGAACGTCTTGCCGGTGCCCGTGGCGCCGAGGAGGGTCTGGTGCTTCTCGCCTTTTTTCAGGTTCTCGATGAGTTTCGCAATAGCCGCAGGCTGGTCACCTGTCGGTTTGAATGGAGCCACTAATCGGAACGGCTTCGCCTCGGGCATGTCAGGGTAGTGTACCCGATGGCTCCTTCTTTTCCAGAGGATCCCTCTCTTTCGGCTCTTTTTTCTGCGTGGTTTTTCCCGCGGGTGTTCCACCCTCCTGCTCCTTGACAGACGCTTGCTGCAGCGTAGATTCGCGCTCCATGGGTATCCTCCGCGTCAACGGCTTACAGTTCGAACTCCCTGCGAATCTGTGTGGCGACAAGTACATCCGCACCGCCGTCATGCACGCAACGGAGTATGTCGGCGTCTCCATTGAGGGTGCGCGATTCGATTTCAACCGGGCAGCCATGCAGACACTTCTCACGCAATTGAGTCATCCTGACGGGGATGGAATAACAGTGGAAATGCTCGTGCAGCAGGCTTTTGAAGAACTCCGGCGCCATTTCGAAGGCGAAGTGTAATGGCGGACATCTCTTTTGGCCGATATTTGCTACACTGCTGACCAATGATCGACCTCGCAGACCTTCGCAAGCAACCCGACGTCTATCAGGACGCCGCCGACAAGAAGAACATCAAAATTTCGGTGAAGGAGTTTCTGAAGCTCGACGAGCTCCGCCGGGAACTGCAGAAGATGACAGATGACATGCGTGCGCGCCAGAATTCTGCCAGCAAAAGAATCCCGGGGCTCAAAGGGAAAGAGAAGGAAACGGCGCTTCAGGAAATGAAAGAACTCTCGGAGGAACTGAAGCACCGCTTGAATGAACTGCAACAGACCGAAGAAACGTGGATGAAGCTCCAACTCATGCTCCCTGCGCTGCCGCACCCGCGCGTGCCGGTGGGCAAGGATGAGAAGGGGAATGTGGAGGTGAAGAAGTGGGGCGACCCGAAAAAGCTCTTGAAGGTGAAGGAGCCCAAGGATCACGTCAGCTTGGGCGAGGCATTGGACATCATCGATATTCCGCGCGGGGTGAAGATCGCGGGGGCGCGCAGCTACTTCCTCAAGGGGGATGGCGCTCGTCTGCACCGCGCCGTGCTGCAACTCGCATTGGATCACCTGGGCAAGAAGGGCTGGATCCATTTCACGCCGCCGTACATGGCAAGCTGGGACTGCCTCATGGGCACGGGGTTTTTCCCGGGCGCGGAGGAGCAGACGTACGCCGTGGGCGCGCAGGAGAAGCGCGGCGAGAAGATCGCGCCCGATGACTACTACATGATCGGCACGTCGGAAGTATCGGTCTGCAGCTATCACAAGGATGAAGTACTGAAGGAAAATGATCTGCCCAAGCGATATGCGGGATTCTCGCCTTGTCTCCGCAGAGAATCCGGCACGTACGGTAAGGACACGAAGGGTCTCTACCGCATCCACCAGTTCGACAAAGTGGAGCAGGTTGTGCTGTGCCCTGCCAATGTCGACATCGCCATGGCGCTCTTCGAGGAGATCCGGACGAATGCCGAGGAGGTGCTGCAGATGCTCTCTCTCCCCTACCGCGTGCTGGATATCTGCACGGGCGACATGGGCAAAGGCAAGGTCTACATGCAGGATATCGAGACTTACATGCCCAGCCGAGGCGCGTACGGCGAGACGCATTCTTGTTCCTACTTAGGAGATTTCCAGGCACGACGGCTGAACATCAAGTACGAAACCAAAGACGGGAAAAAGCTCTTCGTCCACACGCTGAATAACACATGTATCGCCTCACCGAGAATTCTCATACCGCTCCTCGAGATGAATCAGAATGCGGATGGCAGCATCACGATCCCCGAGGCGCTGCGGCCCTACATGGGAGGGCAGGAGAAGATCGGGTGATGAACTATTAATTATATTTTATTGAAAATCGAACAGAATCACCTTCTGTAAGGGGTCCATTGGAAACGCATTCTGTTTTCCAAGTATATTGCATCCTTCCTGCTAAAGGTCCAAAAGCTGTAAACCCATTGCCTCCACGAGTGTAGGGGCTACACGAAATTTCTGGTGGTGGAGAAAAATTACTGAGTTCGGGTTCTTTTGCACCAGTTACAACTCCAATCCCAATAATTAGCTTCGTATGAAATAACCCATCAGCCTCTTTTTTGCTTGGTTCGTCTATAACAACTTGAAGCAAGGGCTCAGGTTGCGGATTCACAATAAGATTCTGATTCACGGGGCCAGAGTTCCCAATCGCAACATTGCTGGTAGTAGCTTGGATCTCCGGAGTATCACTTCCTGTCTTCCACGGCCACCACCACGGAGCAGACGAAGCTGCTAATATTGCGATTGCGAGGGGGATACCGAAGGATTTCCCAAGTGACAGCTGCACAGTGCAAATATTACTTCCCTTTTTGATGTTACGATACTAGATCAGTGAGCTTAACGGCCACTTCTGGAGATGAATCAGAACGCGGATGGGAGTATCACCATTCCTGAGGCGCTACGGCCGTACATGGGAGGGCAGGAGAAGATCGGGTAAGAAAAGCGTTATTTTCTGCTGTACGAAGCTCGACAGAGACTATTGTGGTGCACTATGCCCGAATCGCATGAGTCCCCTTCGGTACACGAGAAAGCGAAGCAGATGAGCGCTGCTATCGAGGCAGTAGTGGCGGCACAGAGCCTGCTTCGGGCGCGCCGAGCACTCGAACCATTTCAAACACGATTCCCGGAAACCTCCGACCAAATCATACGGGCAACTGTCCGAAGTTTGGAATCCAATGAAGAAACCCGACGCGCGATCTACCAGCTCTTCGGCTGCGCGCCGGAAGAACGAAACTGAGACGGAGATTACCGCACGAAGCAACATACGGAGAGAGAGCATGCATCCGAGGAATAACATATTCTCGGCAACAGGCCTCCCCTCCCCAGACGGGGGAGGGCTAGGGAGAGGGGACTTCGTCTGGATAAAGCCCGACTCTTTCCCCAATCTTTGTTAGAACCAAATCGCAATCTTCTACAACAAATCCGTTCTTGAAACGCAGCACATCGAACCCCTGCATCTGAAGAAAACTCTCTCTATTCTTATCTCTTCGCTGGGCACCCGGTTCGAAATGAGAATCACCATCGATCTCGATAATCAGTTTCTTCTCGACACACAAAAAATCGACGATGAATGGACCAATGGGAACTTGACGCCGAAACTTAAGCCCGTGGAACCTTTTTGCACGTAACTTTTTCCAGAGGACCTGTTCGCCCGGCGTCTGGCTCTTGCGAAGATGGCGGGCAAAGAGAATTTTGGGTTTGTGACTGCAGCGAAGATAGTTACGCAACATAGCGGGCCAGCATAACATCGAAGTACACCCCCTCCCCTTGGTCCCCTCCCGCCGGGAGAGGAGAACCACCTGCTCCTGTTAACTCTTGGCTTCAGTCAGGGCTCCCTTGACCATTCCTCGAAAGGGCAATTTGTGGTATTATGTTCTGATATCCAAATAGAACCTCATGGTCTTACTCCTCTCCGGCGGCACCGAGGTCTCCCGCGGGGTGATCGTGGACAAGTTCCTCTCAGAGCATCCTGACTGGCGGCACCTCGCGCTCGAAGATCTGGATCAAACGCAGGACCCCGATGACATCATCGGCATGGGACCATTCTTCGCGCTGCTGGTCGCCTGCGAGTGCGCCAAGGAAGCATTGAAGGAAGGCTACAGCGTGGTGATCACCTGCCCGGCCGCCGAAATGCTCGATACCGTGCAGGAATCGTTCCCCAAGGAACTCACATCGGTCTACCTCGGCAAAACGCGCGCCAGGTCGGTGTACGATCGGGTGATCGACACTTCAAAACAGTCCGTGGGCGAAACGTGTGCCGTGCTGCGTGACCTCGTTGATTAATGAGTACAGCGCGCTTCCTCATCGCGGATGATACTGTTGGCAAGCAGTTCTATCTGCGCGCGCTTTTGAAGAAGAGCAAATTTGCTGCCGATGTGGTGACGGCCGCTTCGACGAAGGAGAGCGCGAAGGTGATCGAGCAGACGCCGAACATCGTCGCCGCTTTCGTGGATTACCGCATGCCGGAAGCCGGAGGAATCCCCGTGATTGACCTCCTCCGCAAACGGAATCCCTCGGCACGCATCGCACTCATCACAGCCTCGACGGGTGACGCACTGGAACGGGAGGCATGGGCTGCCGGGGCAGATACGGCCATTTCGACGGCGTATCCCGAAAAGTACGTCACAGAGGAGATCCTGAAGCTACTGGATGAGTGGAAGAACCAGCGGTAAGTATTGCGCAGCATGCAGCACGCATGACGGAATAGCGTTTTTATTTGTGCTTATTGCATACTGCTTCCGGCATACTGCTGACGCATGAGAATACTGTTTACCCGTTTTCCGCTCGAGAGCCGCTACGGCGGTGCCGAGGTGCAGACCATGGCGCTCCTGAGGGGGCTGCGCGCGCGCAAACATGCCGTGGCATTCCTGGGCAGCTGCCCCACGCTCCTCCGGCACTGTTGGGATGAAGGAATTCTGGCAGCGGAACTTACCATTGGCGCTCCGCCCGTGACGAAGTGGGGCGCGGTGAGCTTTCTGTGGCGACGGAAGAACATGGCCAGGCGCCTGCAGGGAGCGGTGGAAGAATTCGGCCCGCTGGATGCCATGGTCATGCTCAGCCTCAGTGAAAAATTGCTGCTCACTCCGTTCGCGCTGCAACGTGGCATACGCGTTTTTTGGATGGAGCACGACAGCGTCGGCCGGTGGCTCACGAAAAATCCCTGGCTACCAACGCTCCGTACGCTCTCCCGCTCCGTGCGGACCATCACTGTGTCGGATCTGAGCCGTGACCTCTTCCTCACCCTCGGTTGGCCGCCGGAGAACCTCGTCAGTATTCCGAACGGCGTCGACAGTGAACGACTGCAATCACAGGGAGGAACGGCAAAATCCGATTCGCATACGTTCCACATCGGCACGATCGCGCGCCTCACGGAGGACAAGGGAGTGGATGTACTCATCGACGCCGTCACGGATCTGCCCGAAACATCACTCACCGTCGTGGGTGATGGGAGCGAAGAAGGGTATCTGCGCAAACTCATCGACGAGCGAGGACTTGCTGACCGCGTGCGCATCATTCCCCACGTGGAAGATCTCGGCGGTTTCTACCGGTCCCTCTCCGTCTTCGTGCTCCCGTCGCGACGTCATGACCCCTTTGGTCTCGTTGCGGCCGAGGCGATGATGCTGGGCGTTCCCGTCATCGTCACTGATCAGTGCGGCATCGCCCGTCACCTGACCGCCGGAAAAGAGGCCTTGGTTGTGGCGGCGGATCGCGTTGCAGCAATGAAGAGCGCGATCGTGGAATTGGAGAACGCCGATCGCAGAGTGTCATTGGCGAACGCGGGAAAAATCGCTGCACATGAGCGTTTCTCGCTCGATCACATGATCGATGCGTACGAGGCACTGCTCGCTTCTCCTCCTGCAAGCGAAAGTTGAGCGCTCCATCGGTATACTCCACGCAATGCGAAGAAATTTCGCCGTCATTCTGACTCTCGGCTGCGCGATCGGTTTTAGTTGGATTCCGTCCGTCTTGGCCGCGCCGCACATCCTCACGCGCGCCCAGTGGGGTGCGGATGAATCACTGCTGACGACCACTGCAGAGCAACAATCCGCCGAAGAGCAGGTACCGGCCGATGAGGGCAACGGCATCGCGGAACGCGTGAAGCAGTGCACCGAGGCGCAGCAGAAGTATCCGGAGGAATTCCGCATTGCGAAGACCACGCGCCAAAATGACAGGGGAGAGAAGCTCCTCTGGCCACAGTCGTACTCGCCGAACGTGCGCATGATCGTGGTGCACCATACGGCCATGACGATCCGCAACGATTCCCGAAGCCCGCTGGAGCGCGTGCGCGCCCTCTACCAGTTCCATGCCCGAACGCTTGGGTGGGGAGATATCGGCTACCACTACATCATCGATGAGGATGGCACGATCTACGAGGGACGTGCGGGAGGGCAGAACGTCGTGGGTGGGCACGCCTACTGCGCCAATGTGGGAACACTCGGCGTCGTCCTCCTCGGAAACTTTGAAGTGGAAGAGCCGAGTCAGATCCAAATCCTCAGTCTCCAGTGGCTGCTCAAGCACCTCACGGACCGCTACGGTCTCAACCCGGGCCAGACGATCCAGTTTCACGGCCAGTCGAAGAATGTCATCGTCGGCCATCGCGACGTGGTCTCCACGGCCTGTCCGGGCTACTTCCTCGCGGGAGTGTTGGATCAGGTCCGCAGGCATGTGGCGAGTGGCGACGTTGCGGCCCGTGTGAGTTTTCCTGCGCCGCTCGGCAAGAACTACGAAGACCGTACCAGTGAGCGTCGCTCTTCCCGTCTGCAATCCATGAACCTGCGCCCGGCAGAACCGACGCTCACAGCCCTCACCGAGACCGATCTCACGGTCCGACCGGGCGGACAGGTGCAGGCCTCGCTCCTCTTCCGGGCGGGAGGATCGGTGGTGCAACGGCGCGCGCGCATCGCTTCAGTCATGCGCAGTTCTAACCGCATCGGGATCTGGCAGCAGCTGGACGGACAGAACTTGCGCGTGCGGCAGGAACTCCTGCTCCCGCGCATGCTGCATGAAGGCGAAGTGGAGACGATCCGCCTGCGATTCCAGGCGCCGGAACAATCGGGCGTCTACTCCGTGGATATCGGCCCCGTCACCTTCCTGCTCCGCGCGGAGGGACGGCGTACACGTTCGGAGAGCGGCGAGCCGGTGAGCATGACGTACTCCCCGTCCGAGAACATCAATATCCCCACTCCGGGCGCCCAACGCCAGGCATCGTCGGCCTCCCCCTTCGACTACCCGTCCGTACCGGACAACGTCCGGGCGGGCGCTCAGGGTGACACAGCGGTGTCATCGGCCTCCTCTCCCCTCATCCGCATCCGCTTGAGCACGCGGGAAACCGGCGCCGCCTCCTGCAGCGCCTATAACCTCCCCGCCCTCGATGCGCAGTACCGCGGCACGGTCACCTGCATGACAGTCGACGGAAAGGCCGCGCTCATCAACGAAGTGGACATAGAGGAATACCTGTGGGGACTCGCCGAAGAGCCCGATACCGAGCCCTATGAGAAGCAGCGCGCCTTCGCGGTCGCTGCGCGCAGCTACGCCGCATTCTACTTGAGCGGTCAGAACCGGAAATTCCCGGGCAAGCCCTACGACGGCGACGATTCCCCCGCACGCTTCCAATCCTATGCGGGCATCAGCGCGGAACGCGCCAATCCCCGCTGGGTGCGCGCGGTGAAGTCTGTTGAAGGGCAGGTGCTCACGGTCAACGGGGAGATCGTGAAAGCCGCGTACTTCTCGTCGGATGACGGACGGACACGCACGCCCGCCGAGAACGGATGGCATAACTTCCCCTTTGAGTCGGTCTTCGTAAGCAAGCAAGATCCGTGGTGCAAGGGTCTGCCGATGGCCGGTCACGGCGTGGGGATGTCCGGCTGCGGAGCGAAGGGTCAGGCAAATGAGGGCAAGACCGCGGAACAGATCCTGCAGTACTACTATCCGGGGACGAAAATCGGGGGATTGGGGATTGGGAATTAGGACTTGGGGCGGGAGACTGTTTCTGTTTGTTGTTATATTCCATGCATCTTCCCTACCACATCGAACGCACGCAAAACCGAACCTCCAGCGCATCGTTCAAAGATGACGGCGTGCTCATCCGACTCGCCGGACGCTTGAGTGCGCAGGAGGAGGAACGGCATATCGCATCGCTTCTGCGTCGCATGGCACGGCGCTTCGCCAGCCATCAGGCATCACGGGTGATTGATCCTTTCCGCCCTCTTCTCAGCGCAGATGGGACATTCGAGATCGTCATGGATGGTGGCACCGCACAGGTGTGGAGCGTGACATCCGGTCGCAGGACATCCGCGAAACAGACGGAACACGGATGGTCGATCCAACGCGGACCGAAGAGCACGCAAGCGGAACTCCATACATTCTTCTGGAGAGTATTGAGTGTTGCCGAGCAGCCACATATGGAAACGCTGGTCCACGAGATCAATGCACAGACCTTCCGTGCCAGCGTCACGCAGGTAAAGCTTCGCCACATGCTGTGCCGTTTCGGCAGTTGCGCACCGAGGGGTCGCATCACACTCAATACGGCGCTCCTCTTCATTCCGGAACACCTGCGCACGTACGTGATCATTCATGAGCTCGCACACATCCTGCACCCCAACCACTCGCGCGCATTCTGGACATCCGTTGCAGATACTCTGCCGGACTATGCAGAACACAGAACAGCATTGAAAGCGTATCGGCTGAACAGTGAGTAAAGCTGTGTCGTCCCCTCTCCCCGAACCCTCTCCCAAAGGGAGAGGGAGATGCTCGATTGTGTTTGAGTGATGATTCGAATGAAAGTGCCTATGAGCATCTCATAGGCTTCCCTCCCCCACAGGGGGAGGGTTAGGGAGAGGGGAACGCAATCAGAAAAGCTTCTTTTGCACTGCTTCCACCAACTCCGGAAACTCCTTTTCAAAGAAGTGCCCCCGATCCGTGTACTCGTGGTACTCCGTTTTGAGTTCCCGGCTGACCAATCTCGGCTCCTCAACGGAGAAGAACGGATCATCAACCGAAGCAAACTGGATGATCCAGTTCTGATTCCTGCGGATCGCTGGAAAGTCCCACGGATCGTCGAAGTACCCGCTCAGACGCTCGTTCTCCACGCCTGTGTCCGTGTAGTACGCGCCCACCAGAACCGATCCGAATATTTTGTGCTTCTCCGCGAAGCGCATGGCCGCAATCGCGCCCGAGCTATGCCCGATCAAAATGGAATGTTCGTCCGCGCCGCACTCGTGCTCCAGAAAAGGCAACCAGATCGACTTGCGCGCTAGGTGCGCATCGGGGAAGTCCTTGGCAACAACCTCGAACCCGAGTTTCTGGAACGCGCGCAATGCGTACGGAAACCAGTAGTGCCCCACGCCCTCCCCGCTATTGCCGTGCAGGAAAATGATCTTGGGGAGGAGGGCCGCCATGCAGCGATGATAGCGGAAGATGTTGCGTTCCTGCCGCTTTCTCACGGGCTTTCTGCTGTTGAATCTGCTCGAACCGTTCCTGCACTTCAGAAGCAAATCGTTCGGGATCGAGCAGCTGCACGTCTTCGCCTCTGAGGTAATGGATGATGTCGGTCGGGGACACGCCTTCCTGTAGCAGGATGAATGCATCCGACACTTCCTGCGTGTCCGTTTTTGCATCCTCGATCAGATCGGCAGCTGTGAGAATTCTGAACATGGCATTGAGGGGAAACTTTAGCGCACCGTGGCTCCCGCTTTGGGTGCATGAATGTGTGACGTGTTCGTCGCCTCACTCACGGCCTTGAGCAGGTCCGTGATGCGCGGCGTCTCCTCCCACTTCACCTGGAGGTCCTCACGGCCCATGTGACCGTAGGCAGCCAATTTGCGATAGATGGGCTTGAGCAGATCCAAGTCGCGGATGATGGAAGCGGGACGCAGGTCGAAGACCTGCTCTACGGCCTTCTCGAGCACACGGTCATCGTACGTGCCTGTACCGAGGGTATCGACGCGGATCGAGACGGGACGCGCCACGCCGATGGCGTAGGCCACCTGCACCTCACACTTCTTCGCGAGGCCGGCCTTGACGATGTGCTTGGCCACCCAGCGGGCTGCATACGCGGCGCTGCGGTCCACCTTGCTCGGATCCTTGCCCGAGAAGGCACCGCCACCATGACGGCCATACCCGCCGTACGTATCCACGATGATCTTGCGACCGGTGACTCCGCAGTCCCCGGGGGGGCCTCCGACCACGAAGCGCCCCGTCGGGTTGATGTGCAGGACCGTGTCTTTATCCAGATACTTGCCGCACACCGGCTTGATCACATGCTCTGTGATATCCGCCTCGATCTGTTCGTGCGTCGCGCTCTCCGCGTGCTGGGTCGAGATCACCACGCACTGCAGACGCTCAGGCCTGCCGTCATCGCCGTACTGCACGGTCACCTGGCTCTTGCCGTCCGGACGCAGGTACGGGATCAGCTTCGCTTTGCGGACCTCCTCAAGTTTCTTCGTGAGACGGTGCGCGAGCGCAATCGGGAGCGGCATCAATTCCGGCGTTTCGTCGCAGGCAAACCCGAACATCAGCCCCTGATCGCCGGCACCCTGCTCTTTTTCCTTGTTCTTGTCGCAATCGACTCCCATCTGGATATCGGCGCTCTGCTCACCCACGCTCACCACCACGGCGCATGCCTTGTGGTCAAAGCCGAAGGACGCATCGTCGTAGCCGATTTCCTCAATCGTCTTGCGTGCGATCTCCGCGATCGGAATGTAGATCGACGTCTTGATCTCGCCCGCAACCACCACGAGACCGGTCGTGGCCAGACATTCGCACGCCACGTGCGAAGCGGGATCCTTGCTCAGAGCATAGTCGAGCACGGCGTCGGAGATCTGATCGCAGACCTTGTCAGGGTGGCCCGACGTGACGGATTCGGAAGTGAAGAGGTGGGACATACGATAGGAGGTAGGGATAGGGTTAGGGCGTAGGGATAGTGAGAATCCCGCCTTCCCGTTATGAGGAAGCGTGAGCTTTGTAGGCTATCTTCCCCCTGACGGGGCTGGAGGTCCCACCGTTCCCCGCAGGTGCGGGATGGTTGGGGGATGCCTTGTAGCGGGCCAGTTCCCTCGGCATCTCTCTGGATAGGGCGGTGATGTCTCGGACACTATAAGTGGTTTTTTGCCCCTATGCAAGCACTGTCTGCTGTTCCTGTTCCGGCTCAGAAACGGGCGTTTCTGTACGTCGGGCGGGGCAAGTCTCGGTACAGCCTTCCTGCGTCGCTTTCACGCACTTGGCACACTGCGCATGCGTATCCCATACGAGATACGAGCAAGAACGTTCTCTGCTATTTTCCCGACGAAACGTGTCCTGCATGCGAGCTTCCACATCATCATCCGGATTAGTTCGCAGGAATTCCGGATCAGTCGCCAGCAGTATTCTTAGGCGTTGCTCTTTGTCCTTCGTCACGAGCGCTTCCAAGTGATCGAGCAATTGAACTGCTTCTCTTCTACTGATGTCACCACCACCCTCCATTGCACAAATTTCTGATCTGATTTTGTCGTATTCGTGCTTTTGTTCACCACGGATCGCAATAGTAATCCTGCTGCTCAGCGCTGCGAATTCTGAGGTGGCTTTTGGCGCCATATTGTTCAGCGATATGTGCAGTGCTTCTTTTGGCATAAGCTCACTGTATTCTCCCTTTATTCAACATCAACAGTACTCGAATTTTGGCTTCACTAAGCCATTATTTTAAAATTTATTCAGAATCAAACCCCTGTTTATCGCATCCGTTCCCCTCCGTTGCGCATATTGGGTTTTCATCACAACACGCTCATGCGGCAAGCTTGTTG
>Ga0172377_10006583_pt1 | contig 11961 bp, 10 predicted proteins | sample Pumphouse3metaG_FD_119749 | JGI IMG/M metagenome (GOLD analysis project Ga0172377, IMG submission 119749) | Leachate microbial communities from a municipal landfill in Southern Ontario, Canada - Pumphouse #3 metaG | ecosystem: Engineered > Solid waste > Landfill > Unclassified | place: Canada... | reverse complement strand
GGCCAATCTCCTTGAATTAAGAAAGAGGAAACTCTCTCTACTTTTTTAAATGGAATCATACTTCTTCTTATCATTACAGAACACGCAAAAAGATAATTCCTTTCCAAAATATCAAAAATATTTCCTATTTCTTTTTCTTCTTTCGAAAATTTAGGAAATAAATGTTGTTTTTCTTCATCAATATACTCAATTCTATGAGCGGCAATCGCAATTGAATCGTCTTTTTCCATTACATCAGCTTGTTTTTGCAGTTTATAAGGAGAGGTCCAATAGTCGTCTCCTTCGCATATTGCAATATATTTTCCCCTTGCTCTTCTCATACACCGAGTCGTGTTTGCCTTTTCTTTAACATTGTAATCTGCAGTTATTACACGGATTTTTTGAGGATATTTTTTAGCATAATCAAAAACTATTTCACGGGTTTTATCGGTACTAAAATCCTCCCCTATTATTATTTCAAAAGGAAAATTCACTTTCTGCATCAAAACACCTTCAATACATTTTTTTATGTAAGATCCGTGCTGATACGTAATTATATGGACCGTAACAAGCGGCTTTGGAATAGATTCAAGGACGCGATTTGGCAATTCATAGGAATCTTTTACTCCTTTCTCTATTTTGCCGTTGTCAATTTTCATTTTCCTTCTTCTTTGCCACTTTCCTTAAAAACTGGAAAATATCCGGCTCCTTAACAATAATTTTAAATATGTTTTCTATAAAATCCCCTCCGGCATATCCTATCACAACGGCAAAACTTAAAGGAAGAGTTTCCATTCCAAGAAAAGATACCCCTAAATCTTTAGTAATCCAGGCACAGATAAGCCCGATTAGCCCTGAACCGCTTAAAGTAATACCTAAATAAAGAGGACTTAGCTTAATGTCTTTATACGATTGAGTATATTTTATAATTCCAACTCCCCCTCTTATTATTCCTCCTAAAAAACCTGCTAAGAAAAATAAATACATTTGTTTTTTAAAACGCCTTTTCTTTTCTTTCAAAAGGCCCTTCTTTTATTAATTTAAAAACTCCCCATAATGAGCCGATACCATACCCAAAATGGCGAATTGCAAAAACCAAAATCATTATCGAAAAATATTTCAAATCTTTTTCTCTTGTTGTTATCTTAAGAGAAAAAAAAGATGAAAACAAAAGATAAGAAACAATTGTAAATTGGAATAAAAAGGTAAAAAAAACAAAATCAAGCAAATGAAAAATAAAAGAAACAGAAAGGATTAAGATGAAAATAAGAGGAATGTAATGCCTGAATTTCAAGGGAATTTTGACAAATTTCAAGGGGTAAATCGCCCAAAAACCGTCTTTAAAATTATGCTTGAAAAAATCTATTAAATTATCTTTGGGATAATAATAAGCAATTATATCGGGAGAAAGAAGAATTTTCCCTCCTGCTCTTTTTAGGCGCATGTTAAATTCCATATCCTGGCTGCGGATAAGATTCTCGTTAAATAATCCTATTTTATTAAAGACCTCTTTTTTATAGCAGCCGCCAAAAACAGTATCAACAAATTTCGGCTTGGTTGCTCCTGTTCTGAAAGCGGAATTCCCCGCTCCAAAAAAAGAAGAAAGGGAAAAAGCAATAGCTTTGGCAATCAAGGTATCTTTTTTGGGAATCGTTTTTAATATTCCTCCGACATTATCAGCTTTATATTCTTCTAAATATTTAAGACACTTTAAGATATAATCTTTATCATATTTTGTATGCGAACCGGCAATAGTTATTATGTCCCCCTTTGAATTTTTAATTCCCAAATTTAAAGCAAAAGGAGTAAATTTATTCTCATTGTCAATTAACTTTATAAAAGGATATTTTTCAGAATATTCCCTTGCAATTTCTCTTGTTTTATCGGTTGATATTCCGTCAATTACCAAAATCTCCATTTTTTCTTTGGGATAATTCTGCTTTAAAAAAGAATCAAGACATTTTGAAATAAATTTCTCTTCGTTTCTGCAAGGAATTATTATTGAAACAAATGATTGGGACATTTTTAAAAAATTAAAATTTATTTAATATATTTGCAAATTTTTTAACCATTTCCAGTTCATTGTATTTTTCAATCTTCTTTAAGTTTCCATTATAGCTTACTTTGCCATTTTTAAAATATTCAAAATAATACAGTTTAAGGGCTTCTTTTATTTCTTCAATATTCAAAGCATCTATGCCTGCTTTTGTTTCTTCAAGCAAATCTGAAATAACATCTTTTGATCCTCCCGCAGTTAAAATAGGCCTTTTAGAGGCAAAATATTCAAATATCTTACCCGCGCAAATTCCTTTTTCTTTAGGGTCTTCCCATTTTAGCAAAAGTAAAACCTGTGATTCTTTTTGTTTCTGAACTGATGTTTTAATGTCTACGGTTCCATATTGCCTAACAACATCAGAAAGACCATTTTCAATGATCATTTCTTCAATCCATTCTGTTTTTGGGCCGAAAAATCTCACTTTCACATTATACGAGTTAATAACTTTTTTATCAATCAAATCTCTTAGCGCTAAAAACAATTTTAAAGGAGTTCTCTTTTCTTTATAAAAAGTTCCCGTATAGGTAATTGTAAATTCATTTGTCAACTTAGAGGGGTTTGAATTAATAGTTTTAATGTCAAATCCGCTGGGAATTGCATAAATTTCTTTTTTCTTATGCAACTTAGAAAGTTTTTCTGCCAAGGGCTTTGAAACTGTAATTAAAGCATCTGCAAAAAAAAGCGTTTTTATTTCCATTCTTTTATCAGCCAATTTTCTTAATGTTCCATGGCTATAATTGCAATTCTGCGACCATAAATCGGGAAAATCGGCAATCCAAGGAACATTGTATTTTACTTTCAGCTTTTTAGCAATAAAGTGGCTACTAAGAGGCCAAATACTGATTATAGCGTCTATTTTTTCTTTTTTGAAAAGTAATTTCGCTTCTCTAAAAGCAGGACATTTAAAGTATTTATTTTTATCGGGGTAAGTTACAATCCCGCTGGCATATTTTAAAATTTTTTTCTTAATATATCTAAGCACTGCTTTTAAAAAAAGATGTATCCTTTTGATTTTAGAATCTTCTTTTTTATTAAAATCAATTTTCGGACCAATAAAGCATGCTTCTTTATAATCTACTTCTATGTATCTGACTTTAAAATCCGGTTTTTGAGAAATAGACCCGGTTAAAATAACAGGACTCCACCCAAATTCTTTTAAATATTTAGCAAGAGAAGTTATCCGACGGCTTCCTTTCCTATAGGGCCAAAAATTTCCTATAATCAAAACTTTTTTCATAATTAGCCAAATTTTTTAAGAATAATTTTTATAATCCTTTTTGACGCCTTTCCGTCCCAATACTTTATTTTCTTCTTCTTTTTTCCGTCTCCTTTTAAAATATTACCTATTTCATAAAGAATTTTTTCTTTTTTTATCCCTACAACAATATTAGTTCCAATTTTTTCCGTTATTGGTCTTTCGGTATTCTTTCTAAGAGTTAAACAGGGAATATTTAAAAAAGATGATTCTTCCTGCACTCCCCCGGAATCGGTCATTACAAAACTAGAAAACATAATTAAATTTAGCATTTTTAAATAACTTACGGGAGGCAAAACAATCAAATTTTCCATTTTTTCAATTTTTAAACTAGGGAAAAAGTTTTTTATTGCCTTTTTTGTTCCGGGATGAACGGGCCAAACAACTTTTATTAATTTTTGAACTTCTTCTATAATGGCTATAAATTCTTTTAACAGCTTTTTATTATAAATTGCTTCAGCCCTGTGAAAAGTCAAAAGGCAGTATTCTTTTTCTTTTAGATTCAAATTTTTCACGAAATTCTCTTTTTCTATCCTTTTCTTTTGTTTTATAAGAGTATCTATCATTGTGTTTCCCACATAATAAATATTCTTTTTTAAAATCCCTTCTGAAAGAAGATTTTTAATCCCGCTTGGCTCGGTAACGAATAAAATATCGGAAACATGGTCTGTAAGGCGCCTGTTTATTTCTTCCTGCATCATTTTATCAAAAGAGCGAAGACCTGATTCTATGTGAGCAATGGGAATATGTAATTTTACGGCCGCAAGAGCCCCTGATAATGTTGAATTCACATCACCAATTACAACAACCAAGTTTGGCTTTTCTTTAAGAATAATCGGCTCCAATCTTCTCATCATAGTTGCCGTTTGTAAAACGTTGCTTTTTGAGTCTACTTTTAAATTATAGTCAGGCAAGGGAATCTTTAATTCATCAAAAAATATTTTTGACATCTCATAGTCATAATGCTGTCCGGTATGCACTAAAACCAGCTTTATACTATTGTACTTTCTTATTTCTTCAATCAAGGATGCAATTTTTATAAAATTAGGACGAGCACCCGCTATCAACAATAATTTAAATTTTGATTTCATCACAGATATCAAATAATGAATTCTTCAAAGGAATCTTTAGTAATAACTTTTACTTTGGCATCATAAGTATCCACAAACAATTTTGGAATCCTATAATTTGATTTTGACCATTTGAATTCATAGCCATTAATTTTTCCCTCTGCTTCCTCAACATAATCAACCTCCATCCCCGTTAAGCTTCTCCAAAAATAATGATTAGCATAATTAAGAGAATAATGAAGCTTTTTTTTACGCTCAATAATACAAAAATTCTCCCATAAATTTCCGACATCATCGCGAATCTCAAGAGGCATTAAGCGTTGTATGATACTGTTTCTAATACCAATATCATAAAAATATATCTTTTGCTTCTTGCCTATTTCGTTTCTCGGATTACGAGAAAGTGCCGTTAATCTAAAAATAACAAAGGCTTTTTCTAATAAATCTATATACCTTGAAACAATTTTTGTTGAAACTTCAAGCTTGGTGGCTATTTCGTTTATTGACACCTCGTTGCCAACTTGAAAAGACAAAAGCTGAAGTAATTTTAAAAGAAGATCCGGTTTACGAATATCTTCAAAATCAAAAATATCTTTGTATAAATATTGGCTTGAAATAGTTTGAAGAAGAGTGGTTGTCTCTTTGTCGGACTTTCCAATTAGAGCCGGATATGCTCCATAACGAAGTAAATGAGACAACAAAGTTTTTGCTTCCCTTTCAGAAAAAGTTAAGCATAGTTCCTGATAAGATATTGGATATAATATAAATTCTATCGCCCTTCCCGTTAAAGGTTCATTAATTTTATTAGATAAATCAAAACTTGAAGATCCGGTAGCAATTATTTGAATATCAGGATAAGTATCAATTAATAGCTTTAAAGTCGTACCGATATTTTTCACTTTTTGCGCCTCGTCAAAGATAAAGAAATTACCTGCCCCTAAAAATTTCTTCAGCCGCTCAGGGTTATGGTCTTCAAGAGCCATTTTATTTTCAATGCTCTCACAATTAATGTAATTTCCCTCGTTTCCATGTTTCTTTGCTATTTCTTTTACTAGAGTGGTTTTTCCTACTTGCCTAGGGCCATAAAGAATAATTATTTTACCTTTAAATAACCATTTATTAATTGTGTCTTCTAATATTCTCTTTATCATAATAGTATTAAAATTTAACCTAATATTGATACTATAGTATCGAAAACAACAGAAAAAGTCAAGTATATCCTTTGTTTATTTCTCTTGTTTCTCCATTCTTTATCACCTTACGGGTAACTTCTATTCTTTTGATATTTCTGTTAAAATTATCTTTAAACTATTACAAACACGTTTTATTTCTTCTCTTGTTATATTGTTATAAAAAGGCAAAGCGATTATCAAATCCGATACTTTTTCAGTTATAGGAAAATCCCCTCTTTTGTAGCCAAACATATCAACATAGAAGGGCTCCAAATGTATAGGAGGAAAATAGTTTTTGGAGGCAATTCCTTTTTTAGCAAGCTTTTTCATTATTTTGTCTCTGTCTTTCTTGTTGAATTTGTTTGAATTTAACCTAATTGCATAAACAAACCAGCTCATTTTAACATTATCTGCGACATATGGAATTTCTATTCCTTCTATTTTCCTTAAAATGCGATTGTAAAGATTCGCCGCTTTTTCTCTCTTCTTTAAAATCTCATTAATTCTTTCTAGCTGAGAAACTCCAAGAGCGGCATTCAATTCGCTCATTCTGTAATTATACCCCATTCTTAAATAAGAGAGTTGTTCTTTTTTTTCATCCTTTCCCTGATTTCTCATGCTTTTGCATAATTTTGCTATTTTTTGATTGTTTGTCACAATCATTCCCCCTTCGCCGGTTGTAATTTGCTTATTGGGATAAAAGGCGAATACTCCGGCATCTTTAAACGTTCCGGCTTTTTTCCCTTTATACATTCCTCCTATCGCTTCACAAGCGTCTTCTATAATATAAAGCTTGTGTTTTCTTGCAATTTTTACAATCTTATCCATCTTACAGGTCTGTCCGAAAACATGAACTACTAGTATGGCTTTTGTTTTCTTTGTAATTTTTTCTTCTATTTTATCAGCATCAATGCATAATGTCTTTTCATCAATATCAACAAAAACGGGCTTTGCTTTTTCAAAAAGAATGCAATTTGAAGATGCGATAAAGCTAAAAGAAGATGTAATTACCTCATCCTTTTCCTTAATACCAAGCGACTTTATAACAAGATGCAATCCGGATGTTCCGGAATTTACAGCTATGGCGTACTTTGTTTTGGTGTAACTTGCCATTTTCCTTTCAAATTCTTTTATTTTCGGACCAAAAGACAAGCTTGTTGTTTTTAAGACATTTTCAACTGCTTTTCTGTCTTTCTTTGTTATTTCCGGTCTGGATAAAGGAATTTTTTTATCCATATTTTTTCAGTTCCTCCTTGCTTAATTTCTTTACAATTTTTGCCGGCACGCCAAAAGCCATTGTATCTTTGGGGATATTCTTATTTACAAAACTATAGGCGCCGACAACCGCATTTTCTCCAATAGTAACACCTGGCATTATGAGGCAATAAGCCCCTATTTTACAGTTTTTCTTCAAAATAACTTCTCCTTGCTTATTATCAACGGTAGATATCGAATAAATAGAACAATGAGATCCGATTTGAACATCATTTTCAATAATAACGCCATTTTTAGCGTTGATATAGGTAAAAGCGCCAATGTCCGTTTTATTCCCCATTTTCAGATTCTTTTTATACCAAACAACCCAGTTCCATTTTGTGAGTTTCCCTTCTTTTATTTCCGGCATTTTCCAAATTTTAAATCTGTTTTTCATATTTTTCCGTAAACCTCATTTTATCCCTTTTTTGGTAAAACGTAAACAGCGTCTTAGATTATCATAGATTATGAAAGAAGAGAAAAATAATGAAAATTTTACAATTTTTAACATCCGATTTCTTTTTGGTTTTTTAAAACAAAGCTCTTTGAATAATTTTTCATATTCAAAAACCATTCTTTGAGAATTAAAATTATTTTCAAGCTGTTTATAACCGGAGATTGCCATTTCTTTAGCAAGTCCGGGATTATTAAGAAGAACTTCTATCTTTTTAGCAAGAGAATAAGAATTTCCTTTTTCAAAGAGAAAGCCCGATTTTCCGTCAATAATCATTTCTTTTATCGGATCAATATCAGAAGCGATATTTGGCGTCATTTTAGACATCGCTTCAATAATAACCATGGGACATCCTTCAGTTTGAGTAGGCAAGACATGGATATAGAAAGAACCCATCAAAGACAAAGCGTCTTCTCTTTCTCCTAGAAAATAGACATTTTTTTCTACTCCTATTTTTTTTGCATAATCTTGAAAATACTTTTCGTATCTCCCTCCATGTATATCAGAACCAACTATGGCAAATTTTACAAAATCAAACTTTTGACAAATTATTTTTGCTGCATCAAGAAAAACCTTGTGGCCTTTTGAATGAATATTGTAAAAATAGGCAACCATTCCTATAATCCTTGTTTTTGGACTTAATCCCAGTTCTTTATGAAGATAAAGTTTATCATTAGAAATATTCCCTATTTTTTTTAAATCTATTCCGTTACAAATGGTTTTTACGTTAGTTTTTTTAGAGTTTGATATAAAGTAATTTTTAACAGAATTTGATACGCACACGGTAAAATCATCAATATATCCGGTAATATTTTCATTTTTCATTTCAAAACCATGAATAGTAGAAACAATAATTGTCTTTTTTGAAAACAGTGACGCTATCCTTCCGTAAAATCTTGCATTTGCCAAATTAAGGTTTATTACATCAAAAGAATGCCTATTGATAAGCATAACAAAGGAAATAATAATTTTCATTATCTTTGGAATTCTGCTAATGCGTGAAAAAAGAGGATTAAATGATATATCAATGATATGGACAAAAATACCAATATCTCGCATTTTTTTTGCAATCCGGATGCTCCCTATTAACGAGAATATGAACATCGTGGCCTATTTCTTTAAGGCCTACTGCTAGAGGTTTTATTGAAGTAAGCTTGGGGTATGATTTTACGAGAAGTATTTTCATTCCTATTCTATTCAATTTTTACTTTTTCACTAATTTTTTATATATTCCCCTATCAACTTTTTTGCTATTATCAGAGGATTATGATGAAGCTCAACAAATTTTCTTCCTTTCTTTCCAAGAATTTCTCTTTGGTCTAAATTTTCAATAAGATGTTTTAATTTATCATAAAGATTATTCGGATTAGCGTTTATTATAGGAATATCATCTGCAAAATAAACAAATGGAAATAAATCTTCATTAAGATAAGAAACAACCGGCTTTTCAAGCGCCATTGCCTCCACGGCAAACCCCCCATACCATCCAATTAAAAGCTGATCAATGACAATGTCGGCCTCTTTGCAAAATTCTCTTAATTTGTTATTTTCTGTATTTTCAATTATTTTTAATTCAACAGGATAACCATTTTCTTTCAATTTCAAAATCGCCTCCGTTACATATTTTGTTCCCTTTATTCCCCTGTTGCTTGGAGCATGCAAAATAACTATTTTGTCCTTTTTTTGATGATTAGAAACAAAATTCCACTTTTCAAGGTCAACGCTTCCATATGGAATCATTTCCGAAGAAGGAGAAATTAATTTCAAATCGGGATTTAAAATAAATGTTTTATTGGCGAAAAAAAGAATGTATTTTAATCTTAAAAAACGAAAAAAATCAAAAATTCTACTGTGTTTTATGGTTTTACAATTCTTATAAATATCTATCTTGAAATGTTTCTTAAAATAATATCGTCTTCTTATATCAGATCCCTGAAATGTAAAAAAAAGCTTTTTCCCTAAAATTTTTAAAATTGGCAAATCTAAAGAAAAAGGCAAAATGGTTCTGGCGTAATAAAAGTGAAATACGTCGTACTTTCTAATTGCTTTTAAAAAAAATAAAAAGATAATAACGAATCTTGCAATAAAATTCTTTTTATCCAAATTCAAACTATGACTATCTGAATAATCGATTAAAGAGTTTTCAAAAATTACGCAATCGCTATCGTATCCTAATTTTCTTTCGGCTTTAGAAATATTCCATGATAATCCAGCTACATTAACAGGACAATGTAAGATTCTTAATTTTTTGTTCATTTTACCAAATGCTTTTATAAATTGCGTCAAATCTCTGGCCCACTTTTTCCAAAGAATAAACTTTTTCGACATATTCCCTTCCTTTCTTGCCTAATTCTTGTCTTAAGTTCTTATCCTTAATCAGCATTACAAGATTATCATAAAGGTTATCCAAAGAAGTATTTACAATGGGGCACTCTGCCCAGGAAGGAAGATACTCTTTCTTTGCCAGATAGCTTAAAACCGGTTTTCCAAGCGCCATCGCCTCAATTGCAAAATAACCATGAGAGCCGCCAAGGAATTGTTCGGCTATAATATCGGCTTTTTTATATAATTCTCTCGCCTCTTTATTTGTTGTTTTTTCTATAAAAATATACTCTATTTGATAACCTTCTTTTTTTAATCGTTTAATTGCTTCTATTAAAAAACGAGTCCCTTTGTATTTTTTCTGGTTTGTGGCATGGAGAATAACAATCTTTTTATTATTGGTTTCATAAACCGGCTTCCACTCTTTAGTATCAACAGACCAGTAAAACACGTCATTTTTTGAACCTGGAGTATATTCAATCATGTCATAAGCCGAAATTGATACAGTGGCATATTTAAGAACATGGTTCACTCTTTTTTCTATTTTTAAATCAGGGCCGATTTCTTTTAAAATTTCCTCGTGAGAATAATCAAAATAAAAATGATATTTTCCCAAATTCCTTGTAATTTTTTCAGTTCTTACATCAGAGCCATAAGCGCAAATTATTGTTTTTTTACCCATTAATTTTAAAATTGGCAACTCTAAAAAGTGAGCTATTCCTGAAGGGAAAAATAGCCCCTGATTGTAAAAAAAATGAAATATATCATATTTCAAAACAGCCCAAAAAAATACTAAAAGATGAGGAACAAAAAGATAGAAAATCCGATTTTTAAATATTTTTTCCAGATTATAATCAAATAAAGAAGATTCTGTAATGATATAATTTTTATAAACCAATGTATCACTTTTATACCCAAATAACCTATCTGCCTTGGAATTATAATGAATACTTATAATCGGCATTGGGGCCCAAAGAATCCTGGGCTTTTTTAAAAAATACTTTCTTAAAAATTTATCAAGCCAAAGAAAAGGCATTAAAATAAAAAATAAAGGCAAAAACAAAACAAAAATCAATCCTTGATAACTTCCATATAAAAAGCTTTCTAGTTTTTTAAGATTGCTCATTCAACTATCTTCTGCTTAATTTTATTTTCAAAAAGAGGGTGCTTAATCTTTGGCATACTGTTATTATAAGCTGACTTTAAAGGATGAAATAAATTAATTAAATCAATATCCTTACCTTCAATAATTTTTTTATAAACATTAGAAAATATATATTGAGACGTTTTATAAGAATGATATTTTTCTACATATTTTCTTCCCGCTTCTCCCAGTTCTTTACGAAGAGAAGGATTTTCTACCAGTAAACGAAGATTGTCTTTAATATTTTCCGGAGAAGTGGAAAGAATAGGACACTCATCAAGAAAACTATATCTTCTAAACAATCTTGTATAGCTTTCATTTTCCAAATTAGACATTACAGGAAGGCCAGAAGCCATTCCTTCTGTTGCACTAAGGGCATATCCAGTAATAAACTGTTCAGCCAAAACATCCACTTCTTGCATAATTTTCTTGACTCTTTCATTGGAGCTTTTTTCAATCAAAACTAAATCAACTTTTAGTCCTTCTTTTTTTAATTCTTCTACTGCTTTAATTAAAAATTCCGTACCTTTAAATCCTCTATGATTCGGAGTATGTAATACCTTAACAACACCATTCTTTCCATTTTTTTCCGAATAATTTGTTTTCTTTTTCCACTCATTAATATCAATACATAAATGGCTTGGAGTAACAACGTCCCATCTTGCCATGCCATCGGTCATCACTCCGCAAATAATACAATCAGCATTTTTATTCCAATATTTTACCCATTTTTCAATTTGTGCTTCACTTTTTACCAACATAGGGTAATTTATAAGCAAAGCGTTTCTAAGGGAAATATCAGTAATTTTTGAATACATATAAGCATCAGATCCATAAGGTAAAATAACTGTTTTTATTTTGAATAAACGATATAGAAGCGCTTCAAAACGCCAAAGAGGAGTATATCCTAAAACACCTCCGGAAAAAGGCATGTGAATAACTTTGGCATTTCTAACAATATAAAGTAAAGCAAAAAAATGGCCAAAGCCATACCTTAATTTAAAAGGAAGAAATTTAGGCAAAAAATCATCAAAGAAAATATCAAAATCTTCTCTTTTGTTAATATGAGAATGGCTTGTCATCAACGTTTTTGAATCCCATCCTATTTCTTTCATCGCTAAAGACCAATACTTATTATTGATAATAGGCATTGGCCCCCAAATTAACTTTTTTCTTTTTTTAGGGATAAAAAAGCATACTAAAATTACAAACGGACCTAAAAATAGAAAAAAGGTTTTATATAATAATATTTTTT
>Ga0172377_10006582_pt1 | contig 11964 bp, 13 predicted proteins | sample Pumphouse3metaG_FD_119749 | JGI IMG/M metagenome (GOLD analysis project Ga0172377, IMG submission 119749) | Leachate microbial communities from a municipal landfill in Southern Ontario, Canada - Pumphouse #3 metaG | ecosystem: Engineered > Solid waste > Landfill > Unclassified | place: Canada... | reverse complement strand
TTTTTTATTTTCAGCATAAATTGTCCTCAGCTATTCTTTTCCGCGCCCCAAATAGACCGCTTGTACGGTCTTGTCGGCGAGGGCACTTTCTACAGAACCTTCCATCAGAATTTTTCCTTCGTGGAGTACGGTGACCGTATCGGCGATTTGCTTCACAAAATCCATATCGTGCTCGATGACGATGATGGTGCAATCCTTTTTGATTTTCTTTAGAATTTCACCACTTTTGAAAGTTTCCGGTTTTCCCATTCCAGCTGCTGGTTCGTCGAGCATTATCAATTCTGGTTCTTGCACGAGTTGCATGGCAATTTCCAGCCATTGTTTTTCGCCATGGGCGAGAGCTCCTGCGCGGAAATTTTTCTTTTCAAAGAGGCCGACTTGTTTTAAGAGGGAATTGATATGCTCGTTTTGTTCATCGCTCGGAGTTCGCAGAATGGAATCCACAATCCGTTTGCCTCCGCTGAGTGAAAGCACCATATTGTCTTCGACGGTGAGGTTCACGAATACAGATGGCACTTGAAACTTGCGCCCGATTCCGTTCCACACTATTTCATATTCTGGCATTCCGGTGAGTGTTATCGGTTCTTTGTACATCGGGTTGAAAACAACTGTGCCTGACGTGGGCTTGGTTTTTGCGCAGATAATGTCGAGAAGAGTCGTTTTGCCTGCGCCATTCGGTCCGATGAAGAAGTGAATGCTGTTGCGCTTGATTTTTGTCGTAACATCGGTAAGAGCGTAAAAGCCGTCGAAGCAAACGGAGATATGATTGATTTCAAGTATATATTCAGATAGCAATTCCATAGTATACTCCTAGGCTTTTGACGCTTTTGCAGCTAATTTGTGCATAAATAGCGGAACTTTTTCTTGTGCAAGCCCAACGAGTCCTCCCTTGAAGAAAAGGATCGAAAGACAGAAAATGGCGCCAATGATGTATTGCCAGATTTCGACCGTGCTACCCGAACTCAGATTGTATTCGCAGATATTGATGAGGAAAGCTCCAATGACAGCTCCGATGATGGTTCCTCTGCCGCCGACGGCAACCCAGATGACCATTGTGATGGAGTAGGAGATGGTCATTTGTGAAGGAGTTATGCAACCGTTGAAGTTAACGAAGATAGCTCCGGCAATGCCTGCGAATGCAGCCGAAAGAACGTAAATGAAATTCTTGTAACGGCTCACAGGGTAGCCTGAAAAGTAGGTGCGGTTTTCACCATCGCGGATAGCGACGAGGAGTTTTCCGAACTTGCGCGAAACGAGAAAACGGGAAAACGCGTATACTCCGACGAGTGTTGCAAGGGACATATAGAAGAGAAAAAACAGATTTCCTTGGTTTGCTCCGCCTTTGATGCTGCCGAAAATGGACTTGATTTCTGTAATGCCTACGTTTCCGTTAGTATAAGGTGAAAGAGCTATAAAGATAGAGCATGCGGCCCAAGTGAGAGCTTGAGAAATAATGGAAAAATAAACGCCTTTGACTCTGGTTTTGAATATAAAGTAACCTATGATCCATGCTAGAATGGACGGGACGAGAACTATCATGATAAATGTAATGGGAAGTGTGTGGAAAGGTCTCCAAATAGTGGGGAGTTCCGTGAGACCTCCGATGTGCATAAAGTCGGTGATGTTGCCGCCTGTAGCTTGGAGCTTCAAGTACATCGCCATTGCATAGCCGCCGAGAGCAAAGTAGAGACCATGTCCGAGGCTCAAAATTCCGGTGTAGCCCCAGATGAGATCGAGACCTATTGCGACGATTGCAAAAGCGATGCATTTTCCTAGAAAAAGAAGTGTAGACGTGCCGCTCAAAATGCCGAGCATAAAGAGCACGGGCATCACGGCTAGTACAAGTACGATTGTACTGAATGTTAAATTACATCCGTATTTTTCAAAATATTTGAACATATAAATTCACCCATTTAGTCCAAGTTGCGGCTCTTGATGACAAACAATCCTTGCGGTCTCTTCTGTAGGAATATGATCACGATCAGAAGGACGATGGCCTTGGCAATTGTGGAAGACGTATAGTTCTCCGTGAAAATGCTAGCCATGCCGATAATCCCTGAGCCGAGCACTGTGCCGATGAGTTTGCCGACTCCGCCGAGAACGACTGCCATAAAAGCGTTCACGATGTAGCTTTGCCCTACGGTAGAATCGATGGAGCCTAAAAGTGCAATAGAGCAGCCGGCGATACCGGCAAATCCTGAACCTATCGCAAATGTCAGGTTGTCGATCTTGCGGGAATTGATTCCCATGCACATTGCCATTGGTCGGTTTTGCATCACGGCACGCATCTGTTTGCCGAAGCGGGATTTGTACATAATGAACCAGATTGCGATCATGCAAAACACGACGAGAAGGATGATAAAAAGCCGGTTGTAGGAGAAGGTGCAATTGCCAATGCTGAAGCCGCCTTGCAAAAAAGCAGGGGCGGTTACGTTTACACCTTGCGTTCCAAAAATTGTCCGCGCCGCTTGTTGCAGGATGAGGCTTATTCCCCAAGTGGCGAGCAGACTATCTATTTCGCGGCCATACAATCTTGAAATCACGAACTTTTCGAGCAGGCTGCCCAAGAAAAATGCAACGAGGAATGCCGCGGGAATTGCTGCAAAATAGTATATACTTCCAATGCTTTCGGGAAGGTATCGCACAAAAATTTGTTGCACCACATAAGTAGAATAGGCTCCGATCATCACAAATTCACCGTGTGCCATATTGATAACGTGCATCAGCCCGAATGTAATGGCAAGCCCTAGCGAAGTCAGAAGTATAATGGAACTTTGGCTCACTCCATTAAAAAGTATGGTGACAAAATGATCCACAAAAGCCTCTTTGAAGACGGATGTATAAACTATTTACTTTGTTATTAAAAAGGCACTCTGAATCCAGAGAGTCAGAGTGCCTTCTCAGGATGTTAGGACAAATTATTGAAGCGGCTGGATTCCTGCTTTGACGGCCCAATCGTAACTCTTCAAGTACGGATCTGGAGCAACTGGACTAGGCGTTGAATACACTTCGTTGATGAGCCCGTTTTCGGCTACTTCGCCAATGCGGACGGTCTTTGCCAAGTGCTGGCTCTTGCCGTCGATCTTCACCAATCCTTCTGGAGCATCGAAAGAAACGTCTCCGGTGCGGACTTCGGCGAGGACTTTCGAAATTTCTGTACTGCCTGCTTTTTTCACAGCATCCGCCCAGAGGTAGACTGCGTCATAGGCGGCTTCAGCCGGATCGGAAGTGACGCGGGATTCTCCGAATTTGGCTTTGTAAGCAGCGACGAAAGCCTTGTTCTTCGGCGTATCGGTAGTCTGGTAGTAATTCCAAGAAACGAGATGCCCTTTGAGAATTGCAGGACCGATTGTCGCTACTTCTTCTTCGGCAATGGAGAATGACATTGTCATATACTCCTTGCTTGTGTAATTCTTTTCGGACATCTGTTTAAAGAAAGACACGTTGCCTGTTCCGTTGAGCGTATTCACGATTACATCGGGCTTGGCGGCTTCAATCTTGGAAATAATCGCTGCAAAGTCTGTCTGATCCATATCTGCATATTCTTCGCCTACGACAGTCTTGCCTGCGGCATTCACTTCAGCCTTGATGATCATGTTGGCTGTGCGGGGGAATACGTAGTCGGAACCGAGCAAGAAGAATTTCTTGTATCCCTTGCCGATCAAGTATTCGATGGCAGGGACAATTTGCTGGTTTGGAGCCGCTCCCGTATAGACGATGTTCGGGGACATTTCCATTCCTTCATACTGCACAGGATACCATAAGAGGGAACCGTATTCTTCAAAGATTGGCTTTACTGCTTTGCGGGACGAAGATGTCCAACAGCCGAAAACAGTTGCGACTTTTTCAATATCAATGAGCTTTTCCGCTTTTGTTGCAAAAGTGGAAGGTTCGGATGCGCCGTCTTCTTCTACAAACGAAATCTTTTTTCCGAGCACTCCGCCGGACTGGTTGATTTCATCAATGGCGAGTACTTCTGCATCGCGCACCGCTTTTTCGCTAATGGCCATTGGCCCTGTCAAAGAGTGGAGAAGCCCGACTTTAATGGTTTCTTCTGGTTTTGCCGCGCTCTCTTTTTTTTCACTGCAACCGGCTGTGCCAAGTATTAAGGCGCATGCTGCAATCAGGGAAAGGGATTTGCCGATGGATCTATTCATTGTTACCTCGGAATTAAAGGATGTCGCCGTGCGACGTTTTTCTTTATGCAAAACTTGTGCCAATAGAAAACTGCCTGTTTTAACTCAAAAAAAGCGTGTAAGTAAATCATAAAAACAAAAACGTCTGAATCTCGAAATTTTGAGACAATTGCGTAATTGCGACGGATCTGTTTGAAAATAAAAGCTCCCGCTGTTTGGAACCCAAGCTCTAATTTCCTAAATCTTTTCTCCAGTTCGATTGCAGACAAGTTTGCATATTCTTCTAACCTTCCTTAGTCCATTTGTATTTTCATCGGATTCAGAATGTGGCAACTTTTTTCTTGCTTTGGATTGGAATGTGCTTTTTATTTTGAATGTCCATTCCGGCGTTGAGTAAAAATTTTGGTTGTAATGTCAAAGCCTGTCGTGTTTGAAAAGAATCTGCGGCGGCGGAAGGTACATTTCTCTTTTATGCGTGCTTTGGGACCGATAGTATTATGGGCTCTTCTCACGATTCATTTTCTATGAAGAGAGTGCTGTCCCATCCGGGGAACGTCAGGATTCGAAGAGCCGGACTCTAGGCCGGCCCCGCAGGGGTGAGGATGGAACAACGTGACACCGCAACAACTCAGTTGCAGTACTTCGCAGGTAGTGGGCTAAAGTCCTGTAGCCCGAGCCTTGACAATTTCAAAGCGCGTTTTGCCGCTGTATTCGGCTTTTGTAACAGTCGTCTTTTCAAAGTGTCGAATAGTGTTCAAGCCGAGCATTGCAGGTAGCGAACACCTTTGCTATCATGATTGAGGTGCCGAAGCGGATGCCGAATGCTTCGAGACTAGTATTGGTGCGACGCTTATTTTGTATGGTTTTCCAATCTTCTTGCATCCAAAGGGATCGCTTGGTACTAAGCGCTGAAGCGCTAAGGAGTCTCGTTAACCACTAATGCCGAGAGTACCTGTTTTTTGCTCGCGTTCATTCGGAGTATCTTGTTCCTCACCTGTTCGGGACACGCGTTGCGTGTGCTTTTCCGTCATCCCTGCCTTCGTTGTCGCTCGATTTATGACCTCAAAGGAATTTTGAGTCAGAGGAAGCCCCGTGCTCTGCGGGGGGCTTCCGTATTCTATAGCTATGAAAAGCCCTCATCATTAAAGAAACTAAGTCATACTGTCTACGAATGCAAGTATCACATCGTCTGGTGCCCAAAATATAGATTCCGGGTGATGGACGGAGAGGTCCGCTTTCATGTCCGCGACGTGATCCGCCGTTTTTGCAAATGGAAGCTCCCGACGATAATTCAGGGTAACGTACAGAAGGATCACGTCCTTCTGGTTCTTGAAATACCACCGGATCAGAGTGGGAGCTTTGTGGTCGGCTTTTTGAAAGGCCGGAGCGCGATGAAGATATTCGACCGTCATAAGGATCTTCGCAAAAAATACTGGGGCTTGCATTTCTGGTCGACCGGCTATTTCGTAAGCACTGTCGAAGTGAATGAGAGGTGGTCGTGAAATATGTCCGCTTTCAGCAGAAGAAGGTCTGTGAACAGGAGAACCAAGAAAATCTGTTCGGCATGTCTTGATTTAGATAGCCCCCCCCCCTTTTAGGGGTGGCGTGAATAGGTGCTTAAATCAAAGATCTGATTTTTTGCGTGAAGGGGGCGCAAAAGCCAATGCCTTATGAAAGATGAGGATGGGCGATTGCGGGGGGAATTCTTTCCCCCTCTAAAAAATTTTTTCCTTCGCACATTCTACATTTTACTTGATGAATTCACCCTACTACGTTTTTATGAAATTGTTGCCGAAGAATCTTGCTTCGCGATTTTTTGGTAGTGTTGTAAACCTCAAAGTACCGGTTTTTTCCAGATTGGCGAAAGTTTTGTTTGCCAGAGCTTACAAACTCAATATGGCGGAGGCGAGCAAGCCTCTTTCGGATTATGCAAATATCGGCGAGCTTTTTATCCGCACGCTTTGCCCGGGCCGTCGGCCCATTGCGGATTCGGAAGTTGTATGCCCGGTGGATGGAAAAGTTTCTCAAGCGGGTCCGCTTGCTGGTGAAAAATTGGAACTGATACAGACGAAGGGCAAGTTGTATTCCCTGAAAGATCTATTGCGCGACGAGGCTTTGGCTTCCAGGTTTGCGGGTGGCCGCTTTGCGACGATCTATCTTGCTCCGTTCAACTATCACCGCATTCATTCTCCTGTTTCCGGAAAATTGATTTCGGCGAGTTATATTCCGGGCACGCTTTGGCCGGTGAACTCTTGGAGCGTGGAACGCGTTGAGGGTTTATTTGCAATAAATGAACGCATTACTACCCGCATTCTACTCAGTGGGGGCGGAGAAATGCTGCTTGTGAAAGTCGGGGCTACGAATGTGGGCCGTATTGCGGTGAATTATGCTCCGGATTGGATTACTAATATGGGCAAGCTTTCGCGCAGGTCTCCCCGCTTGGATTATACTCCCCGGTGCGAATATCGTTTTGAAAAAGGTGGCGAGCTCGGTCGCTTTGAAATGGGGAGCACGGTCATTCTCATTGCCGATAAAAATGTTTGCATCCGCCATCCGGATCTTTTCCTGTCCCGCTTGGGAACGAGTATCCGCGTCGGCGAAGCTCTTTGCTAAAAGATGCGCTGGGAAAAGGAACATCAGGAGGAAATGCGGGCGAGTAATGAATTCGTTCGGATTTTTGCTTCTGTGCCGGATCCCATTGTTGCCGTTGCGGGCAAGGCTTGCTCACTTGAAGCCCGCATCGCATGGGTGCTTTTGGGGACTGCGATATCGCAGGAGCTTCCTCTAATTCTCGTTTCAAAAGTCCTTGAAGAACTCTTTCTCGATTTTCCTCACGAACGGCTTTGGACGTTTCCTTTGCCGGAAGAATCTAAAATTGCTGCGGCCGTGCGGAGAGGCAAGGGCTCTTACGATTGGGAATTGGAAGAACAGGTCCCCGGAATCTTTTGGAGTGTCGGAAATTTTGTGCGCAAGCGTTCTCCGTTGGCGGGTTGGTTCTCCTCGACTTCGTACAAAGGAATATGCCGCGATTTAGGCGAAATCTTTTTTATGGGAAAGGGCGCGTACCGCCCAAAGGCGATTCTCGCTATTTCCCGTTTGGCAGAACCTCTTCCACGCGGCTTGAACGTTATCCACAATGAAAAAAATCCGCCGATTCCGTTTGCTTTCGGAATCCGCAAATGGATGGGTTTTATCGGGCCAGGCAAGGAACTCCGCTTTTCGGAAATGGACGAAAAGAAAAAGCGGTATTTGGGCGAAACGCTTTGCAGAACGCTCTGCAAGGAGGATCCGCTGATCGCTTCCCACGCATTCCAATTCTTTCTTGAAAAAGGCGAAAGCAGCTATATTTGTAGCGAGCATACGGAAAATTGCTTGCGCTGTCCGCTGGCTCTGTTCTGCACAAAAAGTAAGGGCGATGGTTGTGTATAAAGTAACTTTTTTCAAGGTGATCTTGCTTGCATTGACCACTGGTCTTGTTTCTTGCGAGTTTGGAGAAAAGGATCTTTCTGATTTGAATCTTTACCAGTACGCTTATCAGGGAAAGGGGCCTGTGCTTGTTGAAAATTATGGCTCGCTTTCTGCGGATGCGCATCTTCCCGCAGCTTGGATGCTGAAGGATTATTCATTTTTGAGTTCTGCAAATTTGGAATATGTACCTACGCCGGGCGATTCCCTGCATTTGCGGATTCTCGATTTTGATGACGACATGTCTGCGCTTGCTTTTTTCTTGAACAGCGGACTTGTACAGGAAAAAATTCCGGTGACGGAGGGGGAAAATTTGGAATTTGCGATGCGCGCAGGCAAGAGGCTTTTCATTTTTCGCTACAGCCGCTTGCGGCCCTATGACCGAGGTGTCCTTGAACAGTTGGTGAGATCCTTTCCGGGCTATAGGGAAGGGCTTCCGCAGGAATTCTTGAGTCTTCCTTTTGCGGATCGCGAACTCGACGAGTCTTCCATCCAGATGAAAAACTTCCTCGGAGTGGAGTCCGGATTTCCGATGCTCGTGCAGGGTTATGCGGGTGGAGATGTCCGCTGGAACTGTGCGCGCAGCTGGGGCTATGTTTCCGACGGTGCATGGAACTCCTGGATACTCGGGCTAGGCAAAAGCGGCCGTTGGGAAATTTTCCGTGCGGATACGCTCCGTTTTGAAGCTGGAGCAGGGGAGCGCGGAATGGCGATGAGACTCAAAGGCGGTCGCATTGTATGCCTTTGGGGGTTTTTAAGCGAAGAAAATTTACAACAGCGCTTTGCCGAAGTGGCGAAGAGCGTGTACGATGCCAAAGAATAATGTATAATTGAGGGTATATGGCAACGATCGATACTTTAGCAGAAACAATTCTCGAAAAACTTCGCATGGTTTCTCAAGCGGAAACTGTTGTGGGAAAGCCCATTCAAGCTGGTGCGACAACCGTGATTCCTGTGAGTCGCGTTTCTATGGGCTTTGGCCTTGGCGGGCGCAAAGAAGACTTGTCGGCCTCCGGCGGCGGAGTTTCCATTAATCCGGTGGCTTTTGTCGTCATTACTGGCGAAGATGTGCGGATTATGCCCGTCGCCCGCGACAATTCTCTCGTTTCTCGCGTGGCGGACCTCGTTCCGGATATCGTTTCCGCGTTCAAGGGCAAGGATTCTGCCGATTCTTCCAATGCTCCGGCTGTTTGACTTTTCTATATTGTCGGCGTCAATTTTAACCTAGGACGTTTATGCGTTTTTCTAGCTATGTGCAAAAATCCGTTATTCCAGTAATGCTCGCAGCCGCGTTTGCTTCTGCCCAGCTTATGAACGGTAAAAATTTTGATGTGATCCGCGTGGACAAGATCGGAATCACCCAGGGCCGTGTGGACAGCCTTACTAGAGTTCTCGGTGAACAGCAGGCCAAGGGCCGCGAAATTCCTCCTGAGGCCCAAAAGCAGCTGCGCTGGGCTGTCATCGACAACTTAGTGGGGCAGGAACTTCTCAAGCTTGAAATCAAGAAGCAGGGCATTAAGGCTCCGCAGGCTCGTGTCGATAGCGTTGAAAGACTTTTCAAAGCCCAATATCCGAGTATTGAAGTGTTCAATAAGGAACTGAAGAAGAATGGAGTTACCGAGGCGCAATTCCATGAGAAGATTCAGCAGCAGCTCCAGAGTGATATTATTCTTGAGAAGAAGGTTCCCTATCCGAAGGATCCTACCGACAAGGAAATTGCCGCTTATTGGGAACTCAATAAGAACAAGGTTTCTATCAATGACACGATTAGCGGTGCTCGTATCATTCTGAAAGCCAAGAAGGGGGAAACGGCCCAAGCTGTCGCAGACAAACGAGAACTCTTAAAGGGGCTCGCTGCACAGGTCCGCTTGGGCAAAGCGAGCTTTGCCACCCTCGCCGCACAATACAGCGATGATTCCGATGCCCGGAAGACGGGTGGTGTGATGAATAAATTCATTGCCAAGTCTAAGGGTGCCGATTTCGCGAAGGCGATCGACAAGCTTAAAGTCGGCGACATTTCCGGCGTGTTCTCCACGAGCGAAGGCCTCCAAATTTTTATGCTGACGGAAAAGAACGACGGCAAGATGGATAGTTACAAGCCTCAAATTGATTATATCCTCCGCGTGCAGGCAGAACAGGACCGCCAGATGAAGATCAAAGCTTATCTCGATGAGCTTGCCAAGGTCTACAAGGTACAATACCTGAATGCCGATTATACACCGACGGATCCGATCGGAGGTTCCAAGTAATGCCGACTACGACTCATACTGGTTTGGCCGCGCTCCGCTTGCGCGTAGACAAGCTACGGGGGTATCTTTGACTTAGAGTCTAAAGAAGAAGAACTCTCGGTCTTAGAGCGTGAATCGGGGAATCCCGAACTTTGGAGCGATCAAGACAAAGCTCAATTGCTCCTTAAAAAGATTACTTCTCTCAAAAAGATTATCTCGGATTGGAACGAGGTCTCTGCTTCTTGCAACGATCTCTCCGAGCTTTATGAGATGGCCAAGTCCGAACAGAATTCGCAAGAATTGTTTGACAGTGTAGAAACGGATTTTTCCGCACTTGTCAAAAAAGTCGATGCAATGGAATTCCGCAAGATGCTGAACGGACCGGATGATGCGTGTCCGGCTCTCCTCTCCATTCATCCAGGTGCTGGAGGAACGGAAGCCCATGATTGGGCTGATATGCTTTTCCGTATGTACAAACGCTTTTTGGAACGCGAAGGAATGGATTTCCGCGTAGTTGATGTGCAAGAAGGTGAAGAAGCCGGCATCAACAGCGCAACGATTGAAGTCAAGGATGATTATGCTTATGGGCTTCTCCGTTCGGAGATTGGCGTTCACCGTTTGGTCCGCATCAGTCCGTTCGATGCCAATGCACGCCGCCACACGAGTTTCTGCGCCGTGTATCTTTACCCGGAACATGAAGACGTTAAGTTCGACATCAATCCGGCGGATATCCGCGTCGATGTGTACCGTTCGTCGGGCGCTGGTGGTCAGTACATAAATAAGACGGATTCCGCTGTGCGAATGACTCATATTCCTACGGGAATTGTCTCAAGTTGCCAGACGGAGCGCTCCCAGATCCAGAACCGTGCTACTGCTTTGAAGATGCTCACAACGATGGTTGCGGAACATTACAAGCAGGAAGAAGAAGCCAAACGCGATGCCCGTATGGCCGGCAAGAAGAAGGTCGAGTGGGGCTCTCAAATCCGGAGTTATGTACTTCAGCCTTATCAATTGGTAAAGGACTTGCGTACAAATGAAGAAACATCCGATACATCGGGAGTATTGGATGGCAAACTCAAACCTTTTGTCAATGCCTATCTTCTCTCTACAAGTATTGAAGACCTGCCTACGGCATAATTAAAGTTGAACATAAATTAAAAATCCCCGGTTTGCCGCCGGGGCTTTTTTGTATGCATTCAAAACCACCGGCGAGTCCGGTGGTCCCGTTTAGCCTTTTGGCGTTCCATCCTCGGCATATAAGAAATCCCTTGGCTACATTTGTTTACTACGTAAACATTAACCTCGGCTCAGCAATATTCGTGCAAGCACGACTGCAGCATTCGCCTTATGATTAATTGAAACTCGGGTCAGCCAACTGCATCACAAAGAACCAAAGGATCACAGATGAATAATAGCAATAATCACACGTTGGCCCATACAACGTGGAATTGCAAGTATCATATCGTTTTCGCTCCCAAGCTCAGGCGGAAAGTATTTTACGGAGGAAAACGTCGGGAAATAGGAAGCGTTCTCCGCACCCTTTGCCAGTGGAAACAGGTGAACATCGTCGAGGCGGAGTGTTGCCCCGATCACATACACACGCTTGTGGAAATTCCTCCCAAATATTCCGTTTCTGGATTCATGGGATTCTTGAAGGGGATGCGCAGCCTGATGATTTACGAAAGATATCCGGAGCTGCAATATAAATATCGGAACAGGGAATTCTGGTGCCGTGGCTACTATGTCGATACGACAGGCAAAGATCGCGGCCTACATCCAGGATCAATTGAAAGAGGACAAGTACGGAGAGCTGACGATGCTAGGAAAGATGTAGCCTGTTTACAGGAGTGCTTCATATAAGTGAGAGATCGACCTACGCGACATGACGCGTGGCCAGTATAATTGAAAAAAAACGAAAAATAGAAACGGGAAATTCTTTGCGTAAAAAACTTACGAGAATACTAAGCCTACCCAAAGCAAGAAATTCATAACAGTCCTAATTCAAACTAGTTTACATTAGTTTTTATATAGAGGACACCTCTAAAAACTGCTTTGGTTAAGTGAACCGCATACAAATCGAGAGGAGCAAAGACAAGCTTGCTTGTCTTTGTTGCCGAGATGCCGCTCTGGACGAT
>Ga0172377_10006580_pt1 | contig 11965 bp, 10 predicted proteins | sample Pumphouse3metaG_FD_119749 | JGI IMG/M metagenome (GOLD analysis project Ga0172377, IMG submission 119749) | Leachate microbial communities from a municipal landfill in Southern Ontario, Canada - Pumphouse #3 metaG | ecosystem: Engineered > Solid waste > Landfill > Unclassified | place: Canada... | reverse complement strand
TCTTCCAATGGCAGTGCGCCGTAAAGCGATGGTCATGCCAATCGTTGCCAGCTCTTGCGCCAGCCATTCACTGAAGCTGCGGATATAGGTTCCTTTGGATACTCGAATGTTATAGCTCAGGTAAGCCCCTTCCTGCTGGAGAATGTTAAAATCATAGATGCGCACTTCCCGATCTGGCATTTGTAAAACATGACCTTCTCTGGCATATTGATAAGCGCGCTTGCCCTTGATCTTGATTGCCGAATAGATCGGAAGAGGCAGCTTCTCCAGGCTCAGAGCACGGGCTTTGAGGGATTCATTATCCACCTGCCCGATTGCAAAATCCTGTTCTTCAATTATCTCCCCTTCCGGATCGCCGGTGCTGCTGCGTTTTCCCAAAAGCAGCGTGGCTTCATAGCTTTTATCCAGAGCTTCAGCATATTTCAAGAGACGGGTATATTGTCCAAAAGCGCAAATCAATAAACCGGTTGCAAATGGATCCAGAGTTCCGGCATGACCTATCTTCCGCATCCCGCTGATCTTGCGCAAGCTCCGAATCACATCGAAGGAACTAATCCCGGCAGGTTTATCGATCAGCAGAAAGCCATTCATAATCCGGCAATAGCCTTTTTCAGATCCTCAGTCAGCATTTTCTTGATTTCAGTCAGACTACCGCTGATCTGACAGCCAGAGGCCTGACGATGCCCCCCACCGCCATATTTGGAGGCAATCTTCTGAACATCTATCTCCAGGGATCTGAAACTCAATTTCCACTCTCCCGGTTGATCTTCTCTGAAATACACGATAGCTTTCAAACCTTTTACACCCTGCACATACCGGGTGGCTTGTTTGAAAGTTTCGGGATCCACCTGGCATTGCTGCTTGAGAGCATAAGCAGAGTGCATAAGCAGAATCTGTTGATCCTCCACAAGCTCAATTGTGGCCAAAGTTGCACCGATATATTTCATCTCACCGGCCGTGTGGTTTTGCATAAAGTCCATGTACAGATGATTCACCTGCGTTCCATGCCGGACGAGGCTGGCTGCAAGTTCAAACACCTTTTCATCGGTATTGGCGTTCACAAAGCCATTGGTATCATTAAGCAGCGTAACATAAACACATTCAGCAAAATAGCGCTGTTGCGCAGAACTCAAAGCCGGAAGCTTTTGGGCAAAAGCGGCATAGAGCACAGCCCCTACCGAGGCATAAGTGCTATCAATAAAGCTAAGCTGGGCCTGAATCGGATTGTGCTCAATCACGTGATGATCAATGACTACAACTTGTTTGGCATTACGCACCAGATCCACCCGCGCTCCCAACCTGTCGTAACTATTACAGTCAACCACAATCACCAGGTCAAAGCTGCAATCAGGATTGTAGGGAATCACTTCCCGATCTTCCTTAAGGAAGAAATAGCGTCCAAGATCCTCTCCATCACTGATGATCGTGCTCTTTCTGCCAATGCACTTCAGATAATACTGCAGAGCAAAGGCAGCCACCATTCCATCCCCATCGGATTCCCTGTGGGTGCTGATGGCTATCTGGGATGCCTGTTCCACCAACTGTAGCAGAGTGTCGGCCAAATGTTCAATGTTCATCGCAATCCTGCCAAAATGGAGATTTCTGCGTACATACAAAAAGCATCCTCAGGCATGTAACCCTTAGATGCTTGTTGAGCTAAATACTGTTTATTCGTCGTCGTCTTCGTCGTCTTCGTCGAAATCGTCGTAGTCCTCGTCATCATCATCATCAAAATCATAATAATCATCATCATCCAGATAGTCATCGATATCGATATCCGGATCATAATCGTCATCATCATCATAATCGTCTTTGACGCTGGATAAAAGGGATTCCACGCGGGCAGCGCGATCCTCAGTGTCGTCATAGAAGAATGACAGTTCGGGAATGGTTCTCATAATGTGTGCTCCTGCAATTTGTTTCTTAAAAAAACCAGATGTGATGGTTAAGCGCTCCCGAATCTCTTGATGGGAGGCAGGGTTATTGTAATGTGAGAAATACAACTTGGCGTAGCGTAAGTCCTTTGACAGCACTACTTCCGTGATCGTAACCCAAGCCAAAACAGGATCATTCAATTTCTGGGACAGAGTGATATTGAAGATCTTTTTTAACTCTTCTTGCAGTCTGGGGAGGCGATAGTTTTTCATGAGAGTTTTTTGGCAACCTCTTGTTCAATATAGGCTTCGAGGATGTCCCCTTCTTTGATATCGGAAAAGCTAACCAAAGAAAGTCCACATTCAATTCCTGCTCGAACTTCCTTGACATCGTTGGCATAGTGTTTCAGAGAGCTGAGCTTGTCCTCGGTGATCAGGACATCATTGCGATAAAGCCGAATCAAACAATTGCTCTGGATGATTCCACGATCCACCTGACAACCGGCAATCGTGCCGATTTTCTTGATTTTAAACACCTGTTTCACTGTGGCAGAGCCGATACTCTGCTCCTCAATCGTTGGAGTCAGCATTCCCTCAAGAGCTGCTCTCACATCATCGATTGCGTCGTAAATAACCTGATATAGCTTGATTTGGATACCTTCGTCCTCGGCAAGCTTTTTCGCTACCTGGCCATAACGGACATGGAAGCCAATAATGATGGCATCACTGGCAGAAGCCAGGGATACATCAGCTTCCGTGATTCCTCCAACGCTCTTGTGGATGATATTTACTGATACTTCATCATTACTAAGCTTCTGGAAGCTATCGGCTAAAGCCTCGGCAGAACCATCTGTATCGGTTTTCAGAATTACATTGAGGTTGTTGATCTGATCTTCTTTGATGCGGGCAAAGATGTTTTGCAGGCTGGATTTGTTCTGATATTTCTCTCGTTCAAGACGGATCTGTTGACGCTCTGTAGATATGGCCCGGGCAGTTTTTTCGCTATCCACTTGATTCAACACATCCCCAGCTTTGGGCACTGCATTCAAGCCATAGATTCGGGCTACATCACTGGGGCCAAGCTCTTTGATCTCAGTCCCCCGTTCATTTTCCATCCGGCGAATTCTACCGCTAACGGCTCCACACACAACAATATCTCCACGTCGTAAAGCACCCTGACGCATCAGAACTGTAGCTACGGATCCCATTCGGGTATCCAAACGAGATTCTACAACGATTGCCTCTCCCGGAACATCTTTCTTAGCCTTGAGATCCAGCAATTCAGCGCTAAGCAGAATCAACTCGATCAGGTTCAAAATACCCTCTCCGGTTACCGTTGAGGTCTTGCACCAAGGTACATCACCACCATACTGCTCCAGATACACGCCCAATTCCAGGATCTCAGCGATCACCTTATCCACATTGGCTTCTGGTAGATCTATCTTATTGATGGCAAAGATCAAAGAAACTCCGGCTGCCTTGGCATGATCAATGGCTTCCCTGGTTTGAGGTTTCACACCTTCGGTTGCCGCCACCACGATCACGGCAATATCAGTAACGTTTGCACCGCGAGCGCGCATGGCTGTAAAAGCTTCATGCCCGGGTGTATCCAGGAAGGTGATCTTGTGCTTATTAATCTCAATCTGATAGGCACCAATATGTTGAGTGATGCCACCCGATTCGCCGGCTACTATGTTTTCGTTGCGGATGTAATCCAATATGGAAGTTTTACCGTGATCCACATGGCCCATGATCGTCACTACCGGTGCACGTGGTTCATCTGGCACATCAGAATATTGCTCCAGTTCTTGCTCGATGATGTCCGTGCCGTATTCGTCTTCGAATCTGAACTCAACGCTGAACTCATCGCAGATCATTTCCAGGGAGTCCTTGTCCAGTCGTTGATTCATGGTAACCAACTGTCCCATCATAAAGAACTTGGAGATAATCTCGCTGGCAGGAACGTTCATGATTTTTGCCAGCTCGGATACGGAGGTAAACTCTCTGATCACGATTTCACTACCGCGATCCACCACGTTCTGAGCTTCACGGTGGTATTTTTTTCGCTTGGTAGTCTTCTGCATCACCTTCTTAATGCTTCTGGAGATGGCAGCTTCGTCAATTTCTATGGGCTCAATGGCCTTGGTTTTGTTCTTTTTGGTGCTGGATATAATAGCCTTTTTATGTTTGCTCTTATCGCCAAGATCCTCATGAACGGGCTTCACCTTACCAAATTTCTTTTCAAGGTCCTTTTTATCAGGAATCACAGGCGGTGGTGGAGGAGGCGGTGTGGGCATGGTGCTGCGACTGCTTTGAGAGCGGCGTGGTCGATCAGCAGGGCTTTTCTTGGGTTCAGACTTGCGTTGGGGTGGAGTTGCCTGTTGATATGGAACCCGGATATCCAGTTTGTCCCTGTGTTTCTTGGCTTCTTCCCGGGCTTTCTGTTCTTGTTGTTCAAAGAAAGATGGCAGCTTTTCGGGAGTTGATTCTGCGGTTTCTTCAGCCTTAGTATCCTTCTTGGGTTCTTCCTTGGGTACTGGCTTGACGGCAGGTTTAGCCTTGCTTTCCTTCTTGATCTCGGATTTAGGCTCTTCCGCTGGAACCACTTCGGGTTGAACTTCCTCAACCTTTGCTACAGGAGCTTCTGGAACCACCACTTCAGTGCTTTTAAAGGGATGTTCTTCAGCTTTCTTGGCCTGATGACGCAATTCTATCAGTTTTTTACGGTCTTTCTCTGCTCTTTTTTCAGCATCCACCTGCTCGTTGTATTTTTCACGGATCTTGTTCGCCACTTCTTCATCAATAATGCTCATGTGGCTTTTGGTAATCACACCAAGATCTGTAAGATGCTTTTTTAGAGCCATGGTACTGATCTTGAGTTCCTTGGCTAATTCATGTACTCGTATCTGCAAGGTTCCTCCACTTCAAGACTGCCAATATTCGATCATCTTGGCAGCAAAGTTTTTATCGCTTATGCCATACACGCCCGTTAGATGTAAACCAAGGGCTGCGCTTAGTTCTTGTTGCGAACTTAGCTCTATCATCATGACTTTGCTATTCTGTTCGCGAAGATCATTCTTAACACGGGTTACCGTACGCTCGGCCGTGTCCGCTGCGACAATTATCAGATGTATGTGTTTGTGATGCAATTCTCTCAAGCAGGCATCAGTTCCTGCGCTTAGTTTACCCGCCTTGCGGGCAAATTGCATCAAGTTCATAATTTTGGCTTCTTTGCTCATACTGCCCTGCTCTTGTTTCTGCGCTTGCGCCATTTTGGTAATAACTCCAAACAGCCCGGACAGTGATATAGCTTGCGGCATTGCAATTTGCCAGAAAGATCATAAACGATCCCTCCTGGTAATACTACAAAGGGCAATAGATGGGATTTAGCGCTTTTCTGCCGGCACACCACGCAGGTGCGAATTGGATTGTGGCCAGCTTTACTATAATGATTTGGCATTAGAAATACTTTGCGCTTTCCTTTAGCTTCTCAGCTGTTTTTTGTCCCATCCCTTCCAGCGCAGCAAGCTCGTTCACGCTGGCAGTGAAGATATCCTGAACGCTGGTGTAACCTGCATTTCGCAATACTTCGGCAATCTTGGGTGTCACCCCGTCAAGCTCAGTAATATGGCTTACAGTACGACGTTCTTTGGACATCTTTTCTTCAAACTCTTCGGTGGTAAATATATCGATCTTGAGACCAGTCAGTTTGGCAGCCAGTTTCACGTTTTTTCCCTGTTTGCCAATTGCCATCACCTTATCGGCTTCATCCACAATCACACTGGCAGCACGGTTGCGCTCGATGATGACCCGCTTGACATTGTGAATGCCCAAGGCATTCTCGATCAGCTTTTCGGGATCCTCACTGTATACCACGATGTCGATCTGCTCGCCGTGTAATTCTTTACGGATGCTGTCGATACGGGTACCCTTTGGGCCAACGCATTCTGTGATCGGATCCAGCTTGGGATCAAGCCCTTCCAGCTCAACCTTGGTGCGAATCCCGGGTTCTCGAACAATCTTGCGAATCCTGAGTGTACCAGCAGAAATGGCCGGAATCTCAGCTTCAAAGAGTTTCTTGACAAACTCCGGATTGGTGCGTGAAAGAATCACTGTCACACCGTTTGAACCACTGCGGATATTGGTGACATAGGCTTTGATGTTGTCACCAACGCGGTAAAACTCGTTCTCAATCTGTTCATCCAGGGGCAACAGCGCATCCGTGTAACCCAAATCAATACGATAGCCACCGTTGTTCTCATCAATAGTCTTTATCTTGCCAGAAACAATCGTGTGCTTCTGCTTGTTAAAATCGTTCTGGATTTTCTCGTCTTCCAGATTGCGGATGCGATCCTGGATTATCTTCTGGGCAGTCTTGACAAGCTTGGGTTCAAACTCATACAGGCTCAGTTCTTTCTGAATATAATCACCCAAAGCTGCATGGGCATCATAGTTTTCTCTGGCTTCGCTCAGAGAGATCTCACCCAAAGAGTTTTCCAGCTCCACCACCAGACACTTGAACCGCGCTTTGATCCCACTGGAAGCTGAATCGATATACACTTCCAGTTCGTTCTCTTCACCAAGCTTTTTGGATAGAGTGCTGGTGATGGCTTCCACCACGATCTCCTGGATCAGATGGCCATCCAATTGTTTGATTACGGCAAGTTTGTTCACCGCATCCAGAATATTAACGCTCATCTTCTTCACCTCTGGGTAACCCCAAATATACAGTTTTCGCTCTGGATATGGATTTTAGAGGAATCTCCACCAGAGTTCCACGATCATCCAAAACAATGGTATCCTGATTTACCTCAATCAGCGAGCCCATATTGGAAAGCTTCTCTTCTTCATTGGTCCATTGCACGGCAACCTTTTCGTTGATTGCGCTCACCCAATGACTCTTTAGCTTCAACGGACGCTCCAATCCAGGACTGGATACCTCCAAAAAGTATCGTTCAGGAATCAGATCAAAAGCTTCCAGTTCATCACTCAAGCTGCGGCTGAACCGGGCACACTCATCCAATGTCACTCCGCCAATCTTGGTGAGATACACAATGATGATACGTCCCTTGCCGGACATCTTTTCATCTACATCGTACAAGGCCAAATGCATCTGAGTGCATATCTTCCTGGCGATGTCTTCCACTTGAGTTCGATAATATTCCACTGTTTCTTCCTTTTGTTCTGTATTTATGATAGCTGTTCTGACTAAGTAAACGTCAGCTTCGGCGTTTTGTAAAGCGCATTCGCATCAAAAAAAATAGCTAACAAATGTAGCTATCAAAACCGCAAGTGCGGGTACCATAACAACTTATCAGCCTTTATCTGGCTTCTCTACCTTAGATGTCACTTTTATCCCTACCGATATCATGTCAAGAAAAATATCAGCGGGAGAGTCCTGCTTCTGCAAAGAGACTTCGCAGCGACGACCTGTTCAGACGATATATTTGTGAAGATATAGTCCAATGCAGTATATTCTTTTTGACAACCCGGAACCAGTTCCATATTCTGATACTGGTACCTAAAGGTGCCGGCTGTTGACAAAACCTAAGATAACCCATCTGATGCAGGTTTGAGAAGCACCCCCTTCAATTCCATAACCCAGGGTGCAGCGCAGCGCAACCCCGGGTTGTTAGTGGGATGGGGATCAAACCCGGACATAGGATTCGACACGTCTCGTGTCGAAACGGAACGGAGTTCCGTAAACCAAAGCAGCTCCGCTGCTTATGCAGATGAGACGTCTGCAATCCTATCCCCAGGCTTTCATTATCAGTTCTAAAAACCATAGGATTCGACACGTCTCGTGTCGAAACGGAACAGAGTTCCGTAAACCAAAGCAGCTCCGCTGCTTATGCAGACGAGACGTCTGCAATCCTATCCCCCTTCTATCTAAACTAAGGTAACAATGGAGCTAGAGTGACAATACCACGGTTTTTGAGTCATCGCACAAGCTCTGCAGCCAATGACACTGATTATTCAACGATCTTTTAAGTGATTTCCACAAGAATTGATAGCTTCTGAATAACTAGAATTCAATCACCAGTCAGGAATGATCAGGAGCCGGGAAATGCCGGCTATCCGTCTCGTCTCCCCCACTTAGTCATCCTCATGATGCGGTCACTTTGCCGTCACTTTTATGACCGCATTGTGACGGCATCCCGACCACGGCTAAGGAGGTTGGAGTCAGTTCGAGAGAGCCTGAGACGGCAGTGAAATGTTCCAGATAGTTGACACCCAGTTTCCTGACTTGCCGATAATTCTTCAAGCCTCAGAGAGCCAAAGCCTGGTTATTCGCTACCTTCCTACCGATATCGGGAATCATCATGCCACACTAAGGATCACGGACAACATGGATGACAATCCGCACCTGGTCGAAATCTCCGGGGTTGGCATCCCGCTGAGCAATACCGATGGCCAAAGCCCGGAACTAACTACCCGACTATTAGGAAACTACCCCAATCCTTTCAACCCAGTTACGAGCATCCGCTATTCCCTGAAAGAACGAGGTCCCGTGACCCTGGAGATCTATAACCTCAAGGGACAGATGGTACGGCGCCTGGAAAACTCGGTGAAATCGGCCGGAGAACACAGTGTGGCCTGGGATGGTAAAGACGCCCACGGTTCTGAACTGGGCTCCGGTGTATATTTCTATAAGCTGAGCAGTGGATCGTATAGCGATAGCGGCAAGATGATTATGCTGAAGTAGTGTAGAAACCTGATTTTTACTGACTGATCGAACTGACGTTTTAGGTTTTGGCGTTTTAGGATAATAGTACGCAGATTGAACTGATAAGACTGATTAATCCGATATAATACAACAGTCCATTGTAAATCTGCGTAATCTGCGTGCTAAGAAAAAGTCGGCATGGTCAATCCATCAGTCATATCAGGCTTCTATCAATCCGCGTATCGAGAATACACTCTCATTCAAGGAAAAATCCCAGCCAACCGAAAACAGCCGAAAACCGGACAGTGGAAAAGTATCAACTTGACAGATTGCTAAGTGACCATATTTATGTAAATCGAAGCTTGAGTGCCGGAATTGCAAAACCATAGTCCGGGCTTTTAAGCATTTACATAACAACGTGTTAATGATTTGATATATTTAGGAGCTGCCATGTTTGCCAAAATCCGTAAGCGTAACGGACATATAGTTGATTTTGACCGCAGCAAGATCACTCGCGCCATCCATCGGGCTGGAGAAGCCAGCGGTGAATTCGGAGCTGAGATTGCTGAAAACCTGACCCTTCGAGTAATGAATCTGGCCATCAATATGATCACTGAAGAGCTGCCTGAGGTAGAAAAGATTCAGGATATTGTGGAAGAAGTGCTACTCGCCTCACCCTACAAGAAAACTGCCAAAGCCTATATTATTTACCGGGATCAGCATGCCCGCATCCGGGAAATGGTTTCCACGGCAGGAGTAAAGTTGATTGACCAGTATCTGGAAAAACTCGATTGGCAGGTGAATGAGAATTCAAACATGGCGTACTCTTTGCAGGGTTTGAACAATTACATCGCCTCTGAGGTAAGCAAGACTTATTGGCTGAACAAGATCTATCCGCCAGAGATTCGTGAAGCTCATGTGAGTGGGGATCTGCATATTCATGATCTGGGGCAGCTTTCTGTGTATTGTGTGGGTTGGGATCTGATGGATCTGCTCCTGACTGGGTTTTGTGGTGCCGAAGGCAAGGTGGAAAGCTCTCCTGCCCGGCATTTCCGCAGTGCGCTGGGACAGATCGTCAATTTCTTCTACACGCTTCAGGGTGAGGCAGCCGGAGCTCAGGCATTTTCCAGTTTTGACACTCTTCTAGCCCCTTTCATTCGTTATGATGGACTCAGTTATGATGAGGTGAAACAGGCTCTGCAAGAATTTGTCTTTAACGTAAATGTGCCTACACGTGTGGGATTCCAAACTCCTTTTACCAATATCACCATGGATTTGCTCCCTCCCGATAGCTACAAGAATCAAGCCGTCATCATCGGGGGCAAGGCTCAGGACCAAAGCTATGCCGACTTCCAGGCGGAGATGGACATCATCAACAAAGCCTTTTTGGAAGTAATGACCGAAGGAGATGCCAAAGGGCGCGTCTTTACCTTCCCCATTCCCACTTACAACATCACCAAGGATTTCGATTGGGAAAATCCTACTCTGCAGTATCTTTGGGAAGCAACCGCCAAGTATGGTATCCCCTATTTTTCAAACTTTGTAAATAGCGACATGGATCCCAATGATGCGCGCAGCATGTGTTGCCGTCTGCGCCTGGATACGCGCAAGCTGCAAGCCCGGGGTGGCGGACTCTTTGGCGCAAATCCCCTCACTGGCTCAATCGGTGTGGTTACGCTCAATTTGCCGCGCATTGGTCATCTGGCGGAAAACGAGGAGGATTTCTTTGCCCGCTTACAGAAGATACTCTCCATTGCCATGTCATCCCTGGAAATCAAGCGCAAGGTGCTGGAAACCTATACCAATAGCGGATTATATCCCTATACGCGCTTCTATTTGAAAAACATCCGTGAACGCTTTGAGCAATATTGGAAGAACCACTTTTCAACGATTGGAATCATTGGCATGAACGAGGCCTGTGAGAACTTCCTCGGGATGAATCTGGGGCAAGCCAAAGCACAGGCTTTTGCCCTGAAGGTCATGGATTATCTTCGTGAACGATTGATTGAGTTCCAGGATCTCACCGGCAATAATTACAACCTGGAGGCAACTCCCGCCGAGGGAACCAGCTACCGCCTTGCAATCCTGGATCGGCGCAACCATCCTGGCATTAAATGCGCAAATTGCGGTGGTGATGCCCCCTTTTATACCAATAGCACGCAGTTGCCAGTTAATTATAGTGATGATGTGTTTGAAGTGCTTGATCTGCAAGACGATCTGCAATGCAAATACACCGGAGGCACGGTGCTGCATATCTTTGGCGGAGAACGCCTGGAACACGCTGAAAGCGTCAAGAATCTGGTTAGAAGCGTTTGCAACAACTACCATCTACCCTATTTCACCTTCTCACCCACCTTCAGCATTTGTCCAAACCATGGCTATCTGATTGGAGAACAAAGCAAATGCCCCACCTGTGGCAAGAGCTGTGAAGTCTTCTCTCGCATCGTGGGCTATCTGCGTCCGGTTTCTCAATGGAATGAAGGGAAACAAGCAGAATTCAAGCTACGCACAACCTTTGATTCAGATTTCATCAAGAAAGGCAAAAAAGCCCGGAGCCAGGCCCTGCCATGAAGATCGGCGGGTTGCAAAAGTTTTCCTTGCTGGATTATCCCAAGGAACTATCAGCGATCATCTTCACTCAAGGCTGCAATTTCCGCTGTCCCTATTGCCACAATCCTGAATTGGTGGAGCCCGCTGCTTTTGGCCCCTTGCTGGATACGGAAAAGGTCTTGCATTTCCTATATCGGCGCCGGCGCAAATTGAGCGCAGTGGTTGTTACCGGCGGTGAACCAACCCTGCAGGAAGATCTGATTCCCTTCCTGAAAATCCTCAAAGCCATGCGTTTCAAGATCAAACTTGATACCAATGGCGCTCTGCCCAATGTTCTCTGCAAAGTGATTCAAGCCGGAGTGCTGGATTATATTGCCATGGATCTCAAAGCGCCTTTGATGCTCTATCCTTCCCTTACACAGACTGATGTGGATCCCAATTCCATCATGCGCAGCATGGAAATCATTCGTCTGAGCGGAGTTGAATATGAGTTCCGAACCACCTTTGCCCCAGAAATGCTGAGTTGGAAGAACCTCTATGAGATTCAAGATCTGCTTCTGCCCGGCGATCCTTACTATCTTCAGGAATGTCATTATAGCACAACTCTGGAGGATTTGAAGATGCACGATTTTGGGGATCAAAAACTCGTGGATCACGAGGAATATTTCTTCCTGCTCTCCAAAGCTCAGGAAAACCGGATAAAGATCAATCTGAGGGCGTGATGCAAGCCCAGTTGTTGCTTCAGGCCATCAAGAACAGCCTGCAGCAATTTACTCTTTATCCCGCTTTGGTCAAGCGGTTGAATCTGCTGGATACCGCTAAGCCCCTGCACATTCTGGCCATTGGAAAAGCTGCCTGGCAAATGGCTTATGTG
>Ga0172377_10006577_pt1 | contig 11971 bp, 10 predicted proteins | sample Pumphouse3metaG_FD_119749 | JGI IMG/M metagenome (GOLD analysis project Ga0172377, IMG submission 119749) | Leachate microbial communities from a municipal landfill in Southern Ontario, Canada - Pumphouse #3 metaG | ecosystem: Engineered > Solid waste > Landfill > Unclassified | place: Canada... | reverse complement strand
TTCAGGGGAACCATGTCCTTCTCCCATCCAAGGAGCAGCAAGGCTTCAGATCTGGTGTACTTGCCATACAGATAGAGATCATGGGAAAGACGGCTCTTTTGGTCGCGCGCCTGGAATTGGAAAGCTGAGAACGAGAGCAGGTCTTGCACATGCCTGCGATAGTCCTCCCCTTCATTGAGCAACGTTCTGAACTCGGGATGCATCCCGATCATTTCCTCATTGATGGACACATACAGCAGGTTCCCATGATTTGCCTTGTCCTGATCACGGAAGAAGCCGTTGGAGAGGATGCGAAGTGCTGAATTGAGATCTCGCTCATCACTCACATAGGATGAGCAGGTCTGTGCGATGCAGGTACGCACATCATCCAACGAGAAAACCCGATCACCCTCTGTCAGCAAAAGATTCAGAATGATCGACTCATAGGGTCGCAACCCTTTTGCAAGGATCTTGCTGAGGAACAGCAGGCTCTGCATCTGCTGAATGGAAAGAGGGGGGAGGGTTTTCTCCACTTTCTGGAGAAAGTGGCGATAACTATTTGCCCTCTCAATGAACAGCAGGGCAGATACGGCATCCGTCTTGGTGAAATCCATCATGGTCGGAATTCTGCCCAACCGTACCTTCATCTTCTGATACTCAGATTTGAGGAAGGCCAGCTGTGAGAAGTTTGCTGTATTGATGGATGCATAGATCTGCTCTTTCGCTATTTTCTCGAAGTTGATCGTGGATACCCCGGGGATACCGAGGCTGCCCCCGGTAAGGTAACGGCGCAGAGAATCTTTCTCGTAGGTGTAGGCACCGAACAAGGCGACGGGAATGAGAAAACTGTTCTTGTAATTGCCGATGAAATCGATGACCGTCACAAACTTCTTGCCCGCAAACTTCCTCAGTCCCCTCCCGAGCTGCTGGACAAAAACGATGGCTGACTGGGTTGGCCTGAGCATGACAATCTGGTTCAGGATGGGGATGTCGATGCCCTCATTGAGAATATCGACGGCAAGCACATACTGCAAGTGATCACTGCGGTCTGAAGCCAACGCGTCGAGCACCTTGGTACGGGTCTCATCATCATCCTGACCACTTAAGGCACGTGTCCTATAGCCCAATACATTGAGCTTATCCGACAACTCATGGGCCTCATCCACCCTGCTGCAGAAGATCAGGCCCCTCCGGTTCTCCTTTTTCAGCGAATAGCGCTCCAGCACTTCGCCGATTCGCAGAACCCGCTCCTGAGCAACCAGCGTGGAGAAGGCTGTTGCATCCTCCACCATCTTGCCATCAATGCTCAGGTCCTTGACCCCAAAGTAGTGGAAGGGAGAGAGCAGGTCTGCCTCCAGAGCCTGCTTGAGCCGTATCTCATACGCAACCGTATGGTCGAAGAGGTCATAGATGTCAAACCCATCGCTGCGCTCTGGCGTTGCCGTCATACCCAGCAGGAACGCACTGGAGAAGTGATCAAGCACCTTACGATAGGAGTTCGCCCCACTGTGATGCACCTCATCAACCACAATGTAGTCAAAATGGTCTGATGGGTACTGGGAAAGCACCTCGCTCTTGGAGAGCGTCTGGATCATGGCAAACACATAGGGAGCAGGGGTCTTGTTTCCCGAGCCGAGCATTCCCATTTCGATGTCCGTTCCCAAAATCTTTTGGAAACTTTCCATCGAGCGACGGGCGACCTGTTCGCGGTGGACAATGAAGAGAAAGCGCTTTGGACGCACCGCCTGCACGTCGAAGGCACAGAGATAGGTTTTGCCCGTCCCGGTAGCCGAGATCAGCAGTGCTTTGCGCTTTCCCTGCATGCGCAAATCTGCCAGAGCTTGCAATGCTTCCCTTTGCATCGAGTTGGGGATGATCTCCTCCTGGGTCTCCTCCGGCTCTTCTGCACTGCCGACATGACTGAGATTCCGTTGCCACGCAGTACTCTGCTGGATGGTGCGGTAGTGGCCCAACCAAAGAGCATCAACTTCCCGTGCCTGAGACCAAATCTGGGCAAACTCGTCTTGCATCTTGTGGGAGAACTCCCCCGTGCTGAGTGCGTGGAAACGCACATTCCATTCACAGTTGCGGGCAAGCGCATGTGCGGTGATATTCGAACTGCCAACAATGAAGGTTACGTGGCTTGGGTGGGTAAAGACGTATCCCTTTGCGTGGAAGGGCTCACCCATTGCGATGCGAAGCTCGATATGGGGGTATTGCCGCCCAATGGCCTCAAGCGCATCCGCTTCAGTGAAATTCAGGTAGTCTGAGGTGAGAATCTGTCCCTTCACTCCCCTCCCCTCTGCATCAAGGAGGGCCTGATGAAGCTGGACCAAGCCTCCCAAGGTGATGAAGGCAACGGAGAATTGGAAAAACGTACAGGTCTCCAGCTCATTGACAAGTGCAGAGAGCACCTTCTGGTGTGGCGGTCTGTTCAGCACCAGATCGGGACGGTAGGCATCCGAGCTGGCTACCGTGTCATCCACAAAGCCCGTCTTCAGACTTTTGAGCAGGAACTCCGAGCTGAGGCTGTTCATCGGTTGGCCAACAGAGCCTTGGCCCGCTCGACGATGGGAAGGTCTGCTGCAGCCCAGTCTACATCGTACAGTTCATCCGGACCCAGCCAACGGCTGTCCAGATGCTCGGAAAGCACCAAATCCCCAGCTTCCAGTTCACAGAGGTAGGCATGCATGGTGATGTGGAAGGTCGGATAGGTATGCTCGACCGTCATCAGGTACCCCGTCACCGCTATCTTGGCAGAAAGCTCTTCCCTGATCTCCCGTACGATGGCTTCTTCTCCGGACTCACCCGCTTCCAGCTTCCCTCCGGGAAACTCCCATTTTTTGGCAAGGTCCCCGCTATCCTTTCTCTGTGCCGCAAACACGTTCCCATCCTTGATGATGAGTGCTGCTGCAACGACAATCTGTTTCATACACCTTCCTCGACCTGATGAGTATACAGCAAAATGCAGCCTATGGCGACAATGAGCTGACCCATTTCCCCATCGCCGGTGATTGCCTTCCGCTTCTGTTTATCTGATACTATGCATACCATGAAACAAGGCATTGTACTGATCACCTACCCCGACTCCCTCGGAACCGACCTCAAGCAGCTCAAGGACGTTCTGGATACCCACTATGCACAGGCTGTGGCTTCCATCCATGTGCTTCCTTTCTTCCCCTCTTCCGGCGACAGGGGGTTTGCGCCGCTTCACTATGAGAGCGTAGATCCTGCTTTCGGAAGCTGGGAAGATATCCAAGCGCTTGCGGCTGACTATGACCTGGTCTTCGACTATATGATCAACCACATCAGCAGCAAGAGCCCCTACCTCAAGGAGTACCTGCAGGAAGGACCGCAATCGCCAAAGAAAGCACTGTTCATCGACTATGAGGCCTTCTTTGGGGGGGAACCGACCCGTGAGCAAGTGGACAAGATCTACAAGCGCAAGAACAAGGACCCCTACCACACCCTCACCTTCGCAGATGGCTCGACCAAAAAGCTCTGGTGCACCTTCAGTGAGGAACAGATCGACCTGGATACCCAAAGCGAGGAAGGAAAAGCCTTCCTCAAGCACAATCTGGAACACCTTGCCTCAAGGGGAGCGAAGCTCATCCGCCTCGACGCCTTTGCCTACGCCATCAAGAAGCTCGATACCGACTGCTTCTTCGTGGAACCGGAAACCAGCAGGCTGCTCAATGAGTGCAGGCAGATCGTTGCACCGTACGGGGCCGATGTCCTTCCCGAAATCCATGAGCACTACTCCATCCAGCTCAAGCTTGCCCAGGAGGGCTTCCCCGTCTATGACTTCGCCCTGCCGCTTCTGATGCTTCATGCCCTGTACTTCAACACTACAGCCTACCTGAAGCACTGGTTCTCCATCTGCCCGAGAAACCAGTACACCACCTTGGACACCCATGACGGCATCGGGGTGGTGGACGTCTACGGTCTGCTTCCTGACGAGGAGATTGAGAAAACCCAGCAGTACCTCTACGAGCGTGGGGCAAACGTCAAACGCATCTACAGCTCCGAAGCCTACAACAACCTGGACATCTACCAAGTGAACTGCACCTACTACAGTGCCCTTGGTGATGATGACCGTGCCTATCTGGTTGCCCGGGCAGTACAGTTCTTCAGCCCCGGCACCCCGCAGGTGTACTACGTGGGGATGCTGGCCGGCAGGAATGATCTGAAGCTGCTGGAAGAGAGTCGGGAAGGAAGAAACATCAACCGCCACTACTACAGCATCGAGGAGATCGAGGAGGAGCAGAAGCGGCCGGTCGTACAGGCTTTGAAGCTGTTGATGGAGCTCAGGACAAGCCATCCTGCCTTCAGCGGGACCTTTGTGCTGGAAGCGTGTGAGGACGATGCACAGCTGGCGCTCAGCTGGGTAACGGAAGAAACCAAGCTCACCCTCCATGCCGATTTTGCCTCACGCTCCTTCAGCATTGAGGAACAGGGCAAAAGCATCATGAAGTTGTAGAATCCGAGGCTTCTCGGCTTGACAAGAGTTGGGCGGAGGAGAATGATGGGCTGATTGTTATGCACCACGTCATCATCCTCCACAACACCATACCAGAGAACGCTCCTGAAGACGTCCTGGACATCCTTACCCAAGCCACCTGGATTGGGGAAATCCTTGCGGCAAAAGGGTGGGAGGTCAGTCTGCTTCCCTTCTCGCTGCAAGCACTTGAGCAACTTGATGACAGTGCCATCATCTTCAACCTGCTGGACTCAGCCCCCAACGAGGAGAGCCTCTCCTACCTGGGAGCAGGTATTCTGGAACACCTGGGCCTGCGCTATACCGGCTGTACGCATTCCACCCTGTTTGTGACCGGTGACAAGCAGCTGTCGAAAGCCCTTCTGCTCAAAGCAGGCCTACCCACCCCCAAACCCTATGACCCTTCGGATCCGGAAGGAATGTATCTGATCAAGGCAACCAACCAGGATGCTTCTCTGGGTCTGGATGAGTCGTGCCTGGTGAGGGGAGAACAGGTCGAAGCGGTGCTTGCAGAAAAGCAGAAACTGTTTGGGTTCCCTTTCTTTGCCGAACAGTACATCGACGGGCGTGAGTTCACCGTTTGTCTCTACGGAAAAGCCGATCATCCAACCATCCTGCCCCCCTATGAGTGGGTGTTCAGCCAGTATGGACAACGGGCGAAAATCATCACCTATGATGCAAAATGGACGGAACAAACCTATGGCTATGAGCACATCGAGGCCAAATACACCCATGATGCAGAGGATAAGGAGTTGTTGGAAAACCTGGCAACCCTGAGCAAGCAGTGTGCACGGCTCTTCGATCTCAGCGGCTATGCACGGGTCGACTTCCGTGTCGATGAGCGTAATCGTCCCTACATCCTTGAAGTGAATGCCAACCCCTCGTTCTACGGCTTCTACCATCTGGCGAAGGAGTGGAATCTCAGCTTTGGGGATATGGTGGAGAGTCTGGTCCTGAGAGCCATCGATCAGAGATAGGCATCAACCCAGACCAGGTTCTCAAGCTCCATGCCTGCCTCTTGGTAGAGATGCTGTGCCCGTACATTGGAAGGGTGGGTCACCAAGGCAAGATAGGTACATCCCCGCAGCTTGGCCCAGGAGCGCACTGTTTCAAGCAAGAGGGAGCCAAGACCCTGCAAGCGGGCCTTCTCCGACACATACAGCTCATTGAGCCACAGGTAGTCACCCCCGCTCTCCAAGCCACAGCACACATTGCCGAAAGCAAAGCCTACCGCTTGCTCTTGGCTGTAGGCAACCCAGAGTACCGACCGGCTCCCCTGCTTCATGGCATTGTCCAGCACCGAGGCAACTTCACCCCGACTAGGGGAGTATCCGATGAAGGTCAGCTGGCCGCCAAGCAGGTCAAGCACCCCCTCATAGTCGATGATTTCGAGGGTATGCTCATAGACTTCAATGGTAATTGCATCCATACCTCACCATCCCTTCACGTAGATCAGCTTGTCATCACCAGGGGCGTAGTAGTGCTCGAGGCTTGCCTCAAGTGCATAGCCATGGCTGGTATAGAATCTGCGGGTAGGTACGTAGAGCTCGCTGCTGCTCGTCTCGATGTAGATACGCTTGCCTCCCCGCTTTCGGATCTCCTCTTCCGTACCGTCCAGCAGCACGGACCCGATGCCTTGCTTCTGATAGGCTGGGTCGACGGCAATCCAGTAGAGGTCATAGCTGTTCAGCGTCCCCGGGATGGGCCCGAAACAGGTATAGCCGACCACCTCTTCCTGACGCTGGGCAAACTGGAAGAAGTAGAGAGACTTCTCCCCGTACTGGAGGCGCTCCCTGACCAGAGAGACCCCCACCTCCTGCTCTTCCTCATTGAAGAAACCCGAGCGCCTGAGAATTGAAGCTACAGAAGCGATGTCGCTTTCAATCGGTTGTTCGCGCATGTTGAGGTTTTCCATCCTAGACCTCCTCGACCAAGCGCTCGATCAGCTGCTCGTAGGAGATGCCTGCCTGCAAGGCGGCAGCGGCATACCCGCTCTCCCGTTCCAGGCAGGGGTTGCTGTTCATCTCCAGGATGAAGGGCCGGTTGTTCCCATCCACACGCACATCCACCCGGGCAGGTCCGCTGGAACCGAAGAGCCGGTAGGTCTTCAGTGCCAACTCACCCAGCGTTCCGACCAGATCGGAATCCTCGTCGGGAAAGGCAAACCGCCGTTGTGTGTGCTGATAGGCAAAGGAGTCAACCTCCCACTTTGCCTCATAGCCTGCAACCTTGATCCGGTCGGAAGGATAGTCGACAAAACAGAGCTCGGCAACCGGAAGCACTTCGCCACCGGGAAGCACCGAGATACTGAATTCACGTCCTTCGATGTACTCCTCGCCAAAGAGGTGGCCATCAGCCAATGCCGTGGCAAGCTCCTCTTGGGAAGCGAAAACCCGCACCGAGGATTCATCAATCCCCAGCGAAGCCTCCTGGTCGATCGGCTTGAGAATGAGCGGGATGCCCAGATACCACCTCTGATCAAAAACATCACGCTGCTCGACCCACCTGGGGGTGGGCAGGTTTGCAGAAACCAGCAGACGCTTCGCTCCTGGCTTCTGGGCTGTGAGCAACAGCGTCCGGGCACTGCCACCACAGCAAGCCACCCCCAGGCTCTGGCAGAGCAAGGGGGGAAGGCACAAGAGGGAGGCGGAGTTCAGATTCTCCACCAGGTTGAAGACCTTGTCACACCCAGAGCGTTCTATGCTTCGCCCGGTAATGGCAAGGTTCATGGAAAAATAGGCGACACTCACCTCGTGACCAAGGCTTCTGAGAGCCTGTCTGACCTGGCTGGCCTGCAATTGGGTATCCTTGCTGTCAAGGCTTGCTTGGCTTGACAGCCGATCGGTAAGGATCAGGATACGCATAGGCCGCTCCTGATGCACGCCGAGTGCATGATCCGTGCAAGCAGAGCCTGATAGGAGAGACCGTGCATGGCACTGAGGATCGGAAGATCCGAATCCACCGGGTGCAACCCCGCGAGCGGGTTCACCTCCAGGAAATGGACCACCCCTTCCCCATCCATGCGGACATCCACCCTCCCGCCATCACGACAGCCAAGAGCTCTCCACGCTCCCAGGGCAACCTGCTCGCACAAGCGTGCTGCCTCCTCGTCCGGCCTGACATAGCGGGTACAGCTCAGGTACTCCTGTTTGGTCTTGTAGGAGTAGATGCCCTTGTCGGAGGATGCATCAACCAGGATCTCCATCACCCCGACGCTCTGAGCATCATCTCCCGTTCCGGTAATCCCTACCGTGAACTCCCTGCCGGTGAGGTAGGTCTCCACCAGTACCGGTTGTGCATATGCGTCCAAAAGATGGCGGGCAACCCGCTCCAGCTCTTCCTTGTTCTCCACCAAGGAGTGGGCGCTGATGCCGATACCGGTCCCCCCGGCCACCGGTTTGAGAAAAAGTGGATACGGAAGATGAATGTGAGCGATATCCGAGAGATTCTGGATAAGGGAAAACGGAGCGGTGTTCACCCCATGGTCGGAGACCACCTGCTTGGCAAAGGCCTTGTGCAGACAGATTGCCAGGACAAAGGAGTCGGAAAAGACATAGGGGATCTGATAGGCGTCAAGCAGGGCGGGAATCTGGGACTCGCGCAAGAGACCGAAAAGGCCCTCTGCAATATTGAATACCAGATCACATCGCTTTCCCTGGGCAAGATAGGCCACCAAGGCTTTGACATTGCCGATGCGTATCGTTTCATACCCCAGCGCACGAAGGGTTTGTTCCAATGTTTCGATGGTGAGAGAGCTGTCGCACTCGCTGACCAGCTCAGCATCGTAGCCCTCCTGAAGGTAGTCGTCCTTGAGGTCATAGGTCAGTCCAACAAGCATCGTTGCAGCTCCCGTTCGGTAGGATAGGAGTAGACCTTTCCCTCATAGTTGCGCAGATACAGATGCTGCTCATCCTGACCAACCTCGTAGGCAGGAAGGATGGGAACCTTCCCCCCTCCTCCCGGAGTATCGATGACATACTGGGGAATGGCATAGCCGCTGGTGAAGCCTCTGAGGGACTGCATCAGGGCCTTGCCCTTGTCCACGGTCGTCCTGAAGTGTGCGGAGCCCGAGATGGGGTCGCACTGATAGAGGTAGTAGGGTCTCACCCGGTGACGGAGCAGCTTGTGGAACAGCGTCTTCAGCGTCTCAGCCGAATCATTCACGCCCTTGAGCAGAACGGTCTGGCTTCCGAGGACCACACCTGCATCCGCAAGTGCATCACAAGCCTTGGCCGCTTCCTTTGTCATCTCGTCCGGATGTGTTGCATGGATGCTGATATAGAGCGGCTTGCACGTCTTGAGCACTGCAAGCAACTCTTCGGTGATGCGCTGGGGCATGACCATCGGCACCTTTGTCCCGATTCTCACCATCTCCACATGGTCGATGGCACCCAGACGGCCGAGCAGGTAGGAGAGCTTGTCATCGGAGAGCGTAAGCGGATCGCCGCCACTGATGAGCACATCCCTCACTTCTGTATGTTCTTCTATATAAGAGAGAGCCTCCTCCCAGTGCTTGAGCAGATTCTCCGTATGCCCTCCGACCATACGTGATCGGGTGCAGTAACGGCAGTAGGTGCTGCAAAAGCTTGTGGTAAGGAAGAGAACCCGGTCAGGATACCGATGGACCAAACCCTGGACCTTGGTGGTATGTTCCTCAGAAAGAGGATCATCACTCTCGCCGCTCGTCTTGTCAGCTTCCAGTATGGAAGGAATGACACACTTGCGCAGAGCTCCTTGGGTATCTGCCGGATCGATGAGACTTAGGTAGTAGGGGGTAACGGAGAAGGGAAAAAGCGTACTTGCCTGGCTGAGTGCCAGTTTTTCTTCTTCGGTCGGTTCCAGATACCGACAGAGATCCTGATAGGTGGTGACCCGATGGAAGAGCTGCCAATGCCAGTCATTCCACATCGCATCAGTCGCGTCCGGAAAATGGTGGTTCCTGAACTGTTCGATCCTGCCTTCCAGAGGGTACTGGGCGTCTGGGAGACAACTGTCTTGGTGATGGGGTTGTGGTGAGCCGGAAGGCTCACCTCTCCGTATAAGCGGAGGCTCGACATCATCAATAATAACATGCTCGTTAGTATTGAACTGTCCCATAAAAAATCATCCTTGACGATCAAACCAGCGGTCCTTTCGACTCTCACAGATCGTCAGGCGCAGTGTAGCACCAACACAAAAAAAGGTCGCCGTGTAGAACCACACTTTCTCCATAATTTTTACCTTTTCGCTACCCTTACACATATGACAGAACTGTCTAGTCTGCTACCATCTGAAAAAGGCCATAGGGGGACACCATACGATGCCGAACCTCTACCATCCAGAGCGCTTCCAAGGCTCTGCCGATCTGCTTCACTACTTTGAAGGTTGGTATTTCAAACTTGCCATCGACGAACCACACAACGAGGTCGTTGCCATCATACCTGGCATTGCTCTGGGCGTTGACAGCCATGCATTCATCCAGGTCATCAGCAGCAAAGAAAGGCGAAGCTGGTATGTACGGTTCCCGCTTGATTCGTTTCAGGCTGGGAAAAAGGGCTTTTCCGTCACTGTCGGCAACAACCTCTTCAGCAGGAGCTCCATCACCCTCTCGCTGCATCAGAGCGATCTGGACTTGGAGGCAAACCTCCATCTGATCGACCTGCAACCGTTCCCTGTCACCGTGTCCAGTGTCGGTGTCATGGGTTGGTTCGCCTATCTGCCTGCCATGGAATGCAAGCATGGTGTGGTAGCAACCAGAGGCTCAGCGGAAGGCGGCCTCAGACTGAACAACCGAACGGTGCCCATCAACAGCAGCAAGGTCTACGTGGAAAAGGATTGGGGCAAGAGCTTTCCCAAAGCGTATATCTGGATGCAGGCCAACTGTTTTGCCGATCCGAAGACCTCGGTCATGCTCAGCATCGCACGCATCCCCTACCTGGGGTTGCGATTCACCGGTTTTCTGGGCTTCGTGCAACTGGGTGACGAACTCATCCGCCTGGGCACCTACACCTCTTCCAAGATCAGATCCCTTCACAGCTCAGACCAGGAAGCGAAGGTGGTGATCGAAAAGGGGGGCAAGCTCTTCACGTTCACCGCCCGGATGGGAAGCGGTTCACACCTTGCATCGCCACGAAACGGGGCGATGGACGAGACAATCGTCGAAAGTGTGGACGGATTGATCGGCCTGACCATAACCGATCGCTCGGGGAGCATGATCTACTCTGATGAGAGCAAACTGGCAGGCATCGAGCTGTACAAATCTGGTTCCCTGGAGCAGTGAGCTGCAATGGAAGCAGAGAAAAAAGTGTAGTATAGTGGCAATATGGAAACGTTCAACACTTTCTTCACGACCTCAGTGGAACCCCTGTTGCCGATGCTCATCCTGCTTGGATCGTCGTTGGTGCTCATCCTCATTGCCAACAGCCTGCTGGGAAAGCGCATCAAAAAGCTGGAGGAGCTGAAAAAAGCAGATCCTACCCAGAAAAAACCGGGAAGAACCCTGCCCGTACTCCGCTTCATCAAGCGAATCGCCCTCCCGCTCATCTTTCTGGCTGTTCTGTACGTATCCATGCAGCGTGTCAGTTTTGGGGAAACCATTCAGGAAACAGTACAGATCATCTTTGCCTTTGTCATGACCATCATCATTGTTCGTTCCCTGAACAAGGGCATTGAACTGAGCTTTGCCAAATACTTCGAAAAGGAGTATGCAAACCAAGAACATGAGAAGAATCTCAAGCCCCTGCTCTCCTTTGTAAAGCTGCTCATCTGGATCGTAGGGTTTCTTGTCTTGCTCAGCAACATCGGCTTCAATATCACCACTGCTCTTGCCGGCCTTGGTGTTGGTGGTATCGCAGTTGCGATTGCCGCCCAAGGTATACTGGGAGACCTCTTCAGCTACTTCGTCATCTTCTTCGACCACCCCTTCGCCCTTGGCGATTTCATCGTCTTTGGGGACAAGTCAGGAATTGTCGAACGAATCGGCATCAAGAGCAGCCGCATCAGGGTACTCAGCGGCGAGGTGCTGATCATCAGCAACTCAGACCTGACCAGCAGTCGCATCCACAACTACAAGCAGATGCAACGCAGGCGGGTGGTCAGCCAGATCACCATTCCCTACGAGACCGATATCGCGAAGGTGGAGATGGTTCCCTCCCTGATCAAGGAAGCCATCGCCAATGTCAAAACCATCGAGGGTGTCATCTGCGACCGTTGCCACTTCCAGACCTTCGGAGCCTCGGCCCTCATTTTCGAGACTGTCTACTACGTACCCTCTCCCGACTATGTGGTGTACATGGATGTGCAGCAGGAGATCAACCTGCAGTTGCTCAAGCTCTTTGCACAGGAAGGCATCGAATTTGCCTATCCCACGCAGAAGATCTTTACCGTCCAGGGCTAGATTACCTGGATCTCCTCCTCAATATCCTCCACACTCTCATGGACTTCGTCGGCACTGAGAATCCTGTCCATCTCGTCATGTACAGCCTGGGTGTATTCGCCGAAGTCAAAGAGCGGGCG
>Ga0172377_10006576_pt1 | contig 11971 bp, 9 predicted proteins | sample Pumphouse3metaG_FD_119749 | JGI IMG/M metagenome (GOLD analysis project Ga0172377, IMG submission 119749) | Leachate microbial communities from a municipal landfill in Southern Ontario, Canada - Pumphouse #3 metaG | ecosystem: Engineered > Solid waste > Landfill > Unclassified | place: Canada... | reverse complement strand
TAACACATGGACATTGCAAAACGTTTCGTACGATCAAATTAACAACATTCAATTGCTTCACGACACAAGCGTTAACAATGTAGGGCTAAAAGCATGGACGGTAGAATCGGTAAACGGCGATGCATCTTCGTTCGTAATCGGTAGTTTTACATTGACACTTTCAAACGTAACGGGCGAACTTACATTGCCAAGCGGAGCAGGTTTAGATTTTGATAAGGTAGATGCGCTGTCCTCTTTAAGTGCTATCGATACGATCAATTTAGGAGCACAAGGTGCAAATAGCTTACAGAACCTTACTCTGGCTGACGTTGTCGCTATCACAAGCAACTCCAACGAGCTGGTTATCGACGGGGATAGTGCCGATAGCGTGACGTTTGCAGATAGTAACGAATGGACAAAAGGTAATTCGGTCGATGGCTATACGACATACACGGGAACTGATGGCGGCAATAGCGTCACCCTCAAAATCAACGACGATATCAATCAACCTATCGCATAATCTCTTGGCATGTGGCATCTCTTGCCCCATGCCATACTCTTCTCTCTACGACCCCGCTTCTTTTGCAACCAAATTGTAATCGACAATTCGCTAAAATATCCCCAAAAACAAATTTTCAAGGCTAAACTATGAGCGCAAATATCGTAATCGTCGAGGATGAAGAGGATCTGCTCGAACTGATGGAGTACAATCTTGCAAAAGAGGGGTTTGAGACGATCGGGTTTTTAAATACCAAAACGGTGCCGCAGATTTTGGAGGAGGAGGAGATCGATTTGTTGATTATGGATCGTAATCTTCCGGGGGTAGAGGGGAGCGAGTTTGTCGCTTCGCTTCGCGCCGATGGGATCACGACCCCCGTTATCTACGTCAGCGCCAAAAGCGCCGATTCCGATATAGAAGAGGGGTTTTTGCGCGGCGGGGACGATTACATCACCAAGCCTTTTAACATGAAAGAGCTTATTTTGCGTGTCAAAGCGATCCTTAAACGCACCGCCAAAAAGCATAACGAGGGGATGGTCTCCCACCGTGATCTGGTACTCGATAAAAGCTCGCGCACCCTAAGCGTAGCGGGAGAAAAGGTGGATGTTACCAAGCTGGAGTTTGATCTGCTTTATGAGTTCATCGTCAATAAAAATAGCGTTTTAGATCGCGATTATCTTTTGGAAAACGTATGGAACGACGCCGAAACCTACCAGTACCGCACCGTCAACGTCGCCATCAACCGCCTCAAAGAGAAGATAGACCCCGATAAAACCAAGGACTACATCCAAACGGTGCGCGGGGTCGGGTACAAACTGTGTTAAAAATCCATCAGGTTTTTATTCTCAAATTTATCCTCCTTTTGGCGGGAACCCTTTTGGTTTCGCTCCTCATCAGCTACGTTACCCTTAAAACCATCATCGTCGAACACAACCAAAAGCACCTCCAAGACACCATTATGATGCTTGAACTCGACATCGAAAATCTCGACGATTTGGATCTACATGCCAAGAAAATAGCCAAGGCTACGGGACTGCGCGTAACCGTCATAGACGACGACGGGGTGGTTTTGGCAGAATCGGACAAACAAAAAGAGGAGATGGAGAACCACGGTTCGCGCTATGAGGTGATTGGGGCAAACAAAGAGGAGTTTGCTTCGATCGTACGTTACTCCCAAAGCGTGAAAACCGACTTCCTGTATGTTGCCAAAAAATCGACCTACAGAGGCGCACCGATCTATTTGCGGATGTCTATCTCGCTGGAGCGGGTGATGGGGAACTTTTATTCGCTTTGGACGAAGCTTGCTTTGGTTTTTGCTCTTGTGATCGTATTTGCCTATTACATCTCCAAAAAGATGAGTGAGAGGATCGTATACGACATCAGGCAGCTTACCAAATATCTCGATGAAATCTCGAATAAAAATTATAAAGCGGTGGTAAAAACAAAATATTTCCACGAATTTCTCTATATCTCTTTGATGCTCAAAAATCTGGTCAAAAAACTTGCCAACCGCGATAAGCAAAAGCGCAAATACACCGCCAAACTGCGTCTTATGAACAAACAGCGCAACGATATCCTCTCGGCGATCTCCCACGAGTTTAAAAACCCCGTCGCTTCGATCATAGGGTATGCGCAAACCTTGCACGAAGATTTGGATATGGACGTGAAGATCCGCGAGAAGTTTTTAGGCAAGATAGAATCCAACGGCGCAAAAATTTCGATGATGCTTGACCGTTTGGCACTTTCGGTAAAACTCGAAAACAACGATCTTGAGATCAAAGCGGTGCGCTTTGACATAAAAACGCTCGTCGATGAAGTTGCGGCAAATCTGGCATCAAAATACCGCGACCGCAAGATCAAGGTAGAGATGCAGCCATGCATCGTCAAAGCGGATAAAAACATGATGGAGATCGTGCTCAACAACCTCATAGATAACGCCCTGAAATACTCCGAATCGGACGTGATCGTACGTTTGAGCGAAGAGAGGATCGAGGTGTGCGACAAAGGAATCGGGATCAAAGCGGAACATTTGGAAAAAGTGACGTCGAAGTTTTACCGCATCCATAAAAACAGCTGGGACAATTCGATGGGGTTGGGGCTTGCGATGGTGAGCTATATTCTCAAGGCGCATAAATCCTCGCTCTCTATCAAATCGGAATATGCAAAAGGCTCGGTATTTAGTTTTTCTTTGGAAAATATGACAAAAAAATAGCAATTTGCCATAAAATGGGCACATGCCATAGTGTTTGCGCTAGAGTTCTTCTTTGAAACAAAGGAGGGGCTATGCGTGATTTTCGCTCGATCATCGACGTGCTAAAAGAGTACCTGTCGCAACAACAAAAGGGTAAGATACGGGATAAAGATATTGCCGAGGCACTCGGAATATCGCAATCGAATTTTGCCACCATCAAAAAAAGAAACTCGATCCCGTTTGAAAATATTTTAGATTTTTGCCGACGGGAAAAACTCTCTTGCTGCGAGGTGTTCTTCGAGTAGCAAACGGGTGTGCTCAAAGGTAGCATATCGTGAACAAAAGGTGATTTTGCAGAGTTTTTTGAGGTAATTAAGGCTTTTTTTCGCTACAATCTAACGTATTTAAAAAAGTTTTATCGTCATAAAGAGTTCGTATGTACCGTCGGGTTTTAGTATTTCTTTTTTGCACCGTTTTTAGCTTACATGCCAACCCGCCGTCTTCCGCTTTGCAACAACCTAAAAAAATAGTCTATCTCGTAACCGACATACGCATCCCTTTTTGGGAGATTATGGCGCGGGGGATATCCGAACGCGCTTTTTCGCTGGGGTACCAACTAGAGGTTCTTAGCTCCGACAACAATCCAAAAAAAGAACTCGAACTCACCCTCAAGGCGATTCGGGAAAAGGCGGATGCCATTATCGTCTCCCCCAGCACCTCTTCGGCATGTGTGACGATCCTTAAATTTGCGCACAAAGAGGGGATTCCCGTCGTCATATCCGATGTGGGCACCGAGGAGGGGGAATACCTTTCGTATATCTCTTCGCAGAACAAAGAGGGGGCGTATGCCATAGGGAAGGTCTTGACCGAAGCGATGGTCGCAAAAGGGTACGAAAAGGCAACCGTGGGGATCGTGGCTATTCCCCAAAAAAGACGCAACGCTCAGGAGAGAACGGCAGGGTTTATGCAGGCGCTGCGCGAAGCTGGGATAAAAGGTGCCGATATCAAACAGCAGATTACGTGGAGCGAGGAGGAGACCTACGGGTATGTGTCGGAGATGATCCAAAAATATCCCGACCTTCGCGCTATCTGGCTTCAGACCTCCAACAGCTACAAAGGGGCGTTGCGGGCTATAAAAGATGCCGCAAAAACCTACGAGATATTGCTTGTGACCTTTGATGCCGAACCCGAATTTTTAACCTTGATCCCCCAAGGGGTGCTTGTGGGTTCGGCGATGCAGCAGCCCTATCTTATGGGAGAAGAAGCGCTCGATGCAGTGCACCGCCATTTCCAAAACGAAGAGGTTGCAAAGCATATTGCCCTGCCGATCCTTCCCGTTCGGGCAGAGACGATCAAGCAGATGCTTCCTAAAATCAAACGAGACGTTTTGGGGCTTGGGGAGGAGCGCCGATGATCCTGCAAAGAAAGCATTCCCTGCATCTGATCTTAGGGGTGATCATTATCTCGGTGGTGTCGGGGATTATGTTTTTACATGCGGCGTACCGCTACGAACATACCAAAAACAAGATGATCCAAGAGCTTAAGCATGCTTCCAAATTGACGATAGAATCGCTTCAAAAACATATGACCGATCTGGTCGCCTCCTACTCGCTGCACGAATACGATAAACTCATTTTGAACGAAATAGAGGTTCGGGATAATTTTGCGATTATCCTAGAAGATTACAAAATGGGAGAGGTTCTAGGCGGCGGCGCCTATATCAGCGGCAAGATACGCAACGAAGCGTGGCAGGTTGTCGATTATGATCCCGCAAACCCCGAACATGCCAAAAAACTTCAAGAAGCCTACGACGTCGCAAAGCATGAGATTGTTACGAGATTGGGAGAAAAAGCGGGGATGCTTTGGGTCTACAGCTCCGATCGTTTTATTAAAAAAGAGCTTCGCAATATCGTCACAAGCACGTTGGTCGATACCTTTTTCATACTTTTGTTTCTTTTCTTTGTTTTGTATTTCGCGATCCGTTTGTATATACTCAAACCCCTCTCCAATATCATCGGCGTCTTAAGCGACAGCGACGAAGACGGGATACCGCTACGCCAAATTACGCAAACGCAAGGTTCCAAAGAGATTTCCGCTTTGGCAAACACCGTCAATACGATGATCGAAACGATAAAAAAATCAAGAATTACCCTCACCAAACAGCACCAACAGCTTCTTTCGCAAAAAGAGGTATTGGCGTATCAGGCGCATTACGATTTTTTAACGGGGCTGCCCAACCGTATTTTGTTTAACGACAGACTTGAACATGCCATAGAAAAAGCGCATGTTTCGGGGAAAAAGGTTGCTTTGCTTTTTATCGACTTGGATCATTTTAAAGAGATCAACGACTCGTTGGGGCACGATTTCGGCGATAAGCTGCTGCAAAAAGTGACGGCACAGTTTCAGGGAATTATGGGGGCAAACAACACCCTCTCGCGTTTGGGAGGGGACGAGTTTACGGTTATATTGGAGGAGCTGCAAAAGGCGGAGGAGGCGTCGCACGTGGCGCAGCTTCTTATCGACCTTTTTGCAGAACCCCTTTTTATCGAAGAGAAACGCCTGTATGTTTCTTGTAGCATCGGTATCAGCATCTATCCAGATGATGGCAAAGATGCAAGAAACCTTTTTCAATATGCAGACGCCGCAATGTACAAAGCCAAAGAGGAGGGGAGAAACAATTTCCAGTATTACAGTGCCGAAATGACGGAGCTTTCACTGCAAAAGATTGTTGTAGAAACCAACCTGCGCGAAGGGCTTAAAAAAGGGGAACTCGTCGTGTACTACCAACCCCAGATCAATGCCAAAACGGGTGTCGTGTCGGGAATGGAAGCGCTTGTACGTTGGCAAAGCCCGTTATTTGGGCTGATCTCCCCTGCTTCGTTTTTGCCCGTTGCCGAAGCAAGCGGCTTGATTATAGAACTTGACCGTTTCGTGATGCAAAGCGCTTTGACGCAGATAGCAAAATGGCGCAAAGAGGGGCTAGATACGGGGGTTCTTGCGATGAACCTTACGGTGAAGCAACTTCAGCAAAAAGATTTTCTTTCCTATTTGCAAACGTTGATGCAGGAGACGGGCTGCGATCCTAAATATTTGGAACTGGAGGTAACCGAAGGTCAGATCATGACGCGCCCCGAAGAGGCGATCCGCATCTTAGGAGAGATCAATCAACTCGGAATAAGGCTTTCGGTGGATGATTTCGGCACGGGGTATTCGAGTCTTTCATACCTTAAAAAACTCCCGATACACAAACTCAAAATAGATCAGTCCTTTATCAAAGAACTTCCTTACGATGAGGAGGACGTCGCAATTACGCGTGCCGTGATCGCTTTGGCACAAAGTCTTAATCTCAACATTATAGCCGAGGGTGTCGAAACCCTAGAGCAGCAAGAGTTTTTGGTGCGAAACGGGTGCGAGCATATCCAAGGATATTTCTATGCCAAGCCGATGCCCGCGGATGAAGTGGAGATTTTTTTAAAAAAACAGCATCGCAGGGATGATTAAATCTTCGATTGGATCGTGATTTTGTTCGCTTCAAAAAGTTCGATCGCTTTTTGCACCATAGGCTGTTCTAAAATCTCTTTGCCGTTGATCTCTTTGGTCGAGGCGTTTGCATCGCTGCAGTTGGTTACGCAGCTTGCACTGCCCCCCATCTCGGCATCTTCGATCATCGAACTCGCTTGCTCATCGCTGGGCGTTTCTATGGCATGTGGCAGCTGTTGATCCATCTGAGGTGTGGGTTTTGGCTCTATGGCATGTGCTTGGTGCGATGTGACATTTGTAGCAGGGTGGGAAGTCTCTAGCGATTTGCTACAGGCTAACCCCTTTATTTGAGTTTCAAAGCCATAGACTTCCCGTACGAGCTGTTTGATCACGCCATAGCCGTGTTTGAGCGTTTTTTTGCACTCTTCATCGGCACAGCTCTCCCATGTGAGGGTATTGTTTTCGTAAGAGATAAACGTGATGCTGTTTTTAAAACACTCCCCGACTTCGTAGTTTCTATCGGCTATTTTTGCGACAAGGGTTTCAAACCGCCCGTCTTTGGGTGCTGCTGCCTCCTCTTTTGGCGTTATGGCAACAGGTGCGGGTTCTAGGTTTTGAGGCGTCGGAGCCGCTTGTACGGTCGGTGCATTTTGTGCGGAGGGCTCTAGCACATTAGGGGAGAGCGTAACGTTTTGGAGCTGCGGGCGCGTAATCTCTTTTTGGAGCGATTCGATCATCTGATCCACCTCTTTGATACGCAACGCTTCGATCATTTTAAAAAAGATGAGCGAAAGCACAAACGAGCCTTCGGCGTTGATCGCAAAGAGCGATTTCGCATCGCTGAGGATGCGGAAAAAACGATCAAGCACGAGGGTGGAGAAAAGTGCGTCGTGGTTGTACATACGCTCTTTGAGGTAGGCGATGAGCTCATCGACCACCATTTGGGCTTCGTAATCCTCCAAAACTCTTACATATTCGACGATTTTGGCGTAGTCTTTGGCAAAAACCGCCGCAAAGATATCGGTGATAAATTTGGGATCGACGAGTCCGAGCATATCGGTCACGGTCGCAACATCCACATGCCCTTTGGAGTAGATGATCGCCTGATCGAGCAGGGTGAGGGTATCGCGCAGAGAGCCGCTTCCGCTGCGCGCGAGAATCTCGAGTGCTTCATGGTCGTAGCCGATCCCTTCTAGGTTGAGAATATGGGCGAGGTGGTCGATGATTTTGCCCGTCGCGATGCTTTTAAAGCGAAAATGCTGGGTGCGGCTAAGGATCGTCGCGGGAAGCTTGAGCGGATCGGTGGTCGCTAGGATAAACTTGACGTATTCGGGCGGCTCTTCGAGGGTTTTAAGAAGCGCGTTAAACGCCTCTTTGGTGAGCATATGCACCTCGTCGATGATGAAGATTTTAAAACGTGCGCTTGCGGGGCGGTATTTTGTTTGTTCGATCAGATCGCGGATATCGTCGATTTTTCTCGAGGACGCGGCGTCCATCTCGACTATGTCCATATGGCGGTTTTGCACGGCGAGGGTGCAGTTTTCACATACGCCGCAGGGTTGGTGGGTTACCCCCCGTTCGCAGATAAGCGCCTTGGCAAAGATGCGCGCCGTCGAGGTTTTTCCGCTGCCTCGTAGACCCGAGAAAAGATAGGCATGGGAGAGTCGTTTGGAATCGAGCGCCAAAGAGAGGGTTTGGGCGATGCTCTCTTGCCCTATGAGCTCCTCAAAATTGCTCGGTCTGTATTTTCTTGCTAAAACTTCCGAAGATTCTTTCACGCTCTTTCTCCACCTATAAATTGAGGTGATTGTACCATTGCTAGGGTTAAATTTGGCTATAGGAGTGCTATAAAAGGTAACTGATAGCGAGGTGTTTCGTAGCCTCTTTGGCAGCTTTTTTTTGGAGCGCAAGGGTTTCGTTGATGTTTTTTACGCTTCTGTTTACGCTCTTTTGCCCCACGATAAGCACCGATGCGCTTACGCTTAAAAGGGGGAATTTTTTTTCGTTCATCTCCCGATCCTTGGCGACGATGTAGCCGCGCTCTTTATCCTCTTGGGTGTAAAACTCCCGTGCGTCGTTGATAAATTTTTCGACCACCTTTACGATGTCGCCAAAATCTATGAGGTGGTTTTCCGCCTTGAGTGCTGCGAAAAAATCGTCTCCGCCTATGTGGGCTTTGAAATAATCGGAAGAGAGATTTTTTTTGAGAATATCTGCAAAAAGCTGGATGATCCGATCGCCGTTGCGAAAGCCGTAGATATCATTGAACGCCTTAAAATTATCAAGGTCGAAATAGACAAGCATGTAGGTGCTCTCACACCGAACCATGGCATGTACGTAGCGCTCGATCATCGTATTGCCCGGGAGTTTGGTAAGGGGGTTTTGTTCGCGGGCATAGAGAAGATTTTGTTCGTGCATAATATTGATGATCGCTTTTGCCGAGAGAAAACCATAATATTTGGATTCTTTGGTGATAATGATCCCCGCCGATTCGGGATTGTTGGAAAAGAGTTCGATAAGGGTTGCTATATCGCTGTGGATATCGGCATGTCCGCAAGGGGAGAGGAAACTTTTGAGTTTGGATTTGGTCGTGTCGTTGAGCAAAAGGGAGCGCCCGTAGGGGGAGTAGAGAAACTCTTTTATTTTGCTCTCTTGAATGATCCCGAGGGGTTCGTGCAGATGGTTAATTATGGTGGCGATCTCGATATTTTTATGGTGTTTAAAATGATCGACGACGCTGTCCATTTTCGAGTTTGCTTCGATCGGTTTTGTTTTTTGTATATAGGAATCTATCTTGATCTTTGCATACACGTCGCGTTCGTCAAACTTTACGAAATCGGCTATTTCGCCGTATTTTGGAAGAATCTCTATGGGGTGTTTGGTTGGTTTTTGGATCAGATACCCTTGGGCTAGATGGCAGCCGATATCGCGGCATGTAAGAAACTCCGCTTTGGTCTCGATCCCCTCTGCGATCACCTTGACCCCGAGTTGGATCGCCAAATGGGTGATGTTGCGCACCATCAGCTTTTTTTTGATATTTTTTTCTATATCTTTGAGAAAAAAGCGGTCTATTTTGATTACGTTGGGAGTGGAGTCGTAGAGAAGTTTGTACCCCGAATAGCCGATCCCGAAATCGTCGACCGCGATGCAAAAACCGTCGTCTTTGTAATGGCGCAGCACAAACTCAAGTGAGCATTGGTTTTTGATCTCAAAACGCTCCGAAATCTCAAAACAGATGCTCTCTTTGGAGATATTGTATTTTTCAAGAAGCCTTTTGGTATTTCCAGAACAAAAGTCGTCCATCTCAAAGAGGCGGTTGTCGAGGTTGTAAAAGAGTTTGATATCTCGGTAGCGGTAGATATGGGTGAATTTTTTAAGCGTTTTTTCCCGTAGTGCAAGGTCGAAAGTATAAAGAAGCCCCTCTTTGTATACCTGATCGAAAAGATCGAAGATGGTCTTGAACCCTATATCCTGATAGTTGCGTAAAAGAGCCTCCACCGCGTAGGTGCGTGCGGTATGGATATTGATAATGGGCTGAAACGCAATATCGAGTATTTCGAGGTTTTTAAGCCAAATAGGGGGCAGTTTTTTTTCCATGACGCAATTGTAGAGCGGAAAAATCTCACGAGGGTTACAAAGTGAGGCAACGATAAGGGGTGATTAAAGACTAAGCCACTTTCTAGCCACTTCTCGAAGCGCTTCGGGGTTTTCGGAGGCGAAAAATTTGAGGGTGGGATTTGGATACTTTTCTTTAAAATCAAACAACGTTTCAAGATGCTCTACGATCGCTTCTCCCGAGTGGATGAGGCGGGTGTTCGCACCGAAATAGCTTTGGAGCTGCTGCGCTATGAGCGGGAAATGGGTGCACCCTAAGATGATCGCATCGGGGGCGGCGTCGATATCGCTAAAATAGTGCTCAAAGGTTGCATCTAAAACGGCACCTTTGTAGATCCCCTCTTCAACAAGCGAGACGAAAAGCCCCGTTGCTTTGGCTTGGAGGTTGCTATAGCCTAATTTGTTGAGCGCGATCTCGTAGGCCTTGGAAGCGACGGTGGCTTTAGTGCCGAGCACCAAAACATCGGAGTTTTTTTCGGGGAGTTTGTTCGCGGTTGCAAGTACGCCCGCTTCTACCACGCCTATGACGGGACAGGAAGCACTTTCGCGCATCTCGTTTAGGGCATGTGCCGAGACGGTGTTACATGCCACGATGATAAGGTCAAGATCGAAGTTTTTGAAAAACTCCACCGCTTCTATGGCGTAGCGGATAATGGTGTTTTTGTCTTTGATACCGTAAGGGACGCGCGCGGTGTCGCCGTAGTAGATAATCTCTTCAAAAAGTTTGTGTTCTAGAAGTGATTTTACGACGGTAAGCCCGCCGATGCCGCTATCAAAGACGCCGAGTTTCATTATTGGTTAGGGTTCATACTTTCTAAGAACTCGGCATTGGTCGCTTTTTTGCCCATTGTCGCGTAGATAAATTTAAGCGCTTCGATCTCGTTGTCTTGTTTTTGGAGCATCTGACGGAGGATAAACACTTTTTGCAACACGTCAGGACCGATAAGAAGCTCATCTTTACGCGTACCCGATTTAAGGATATCGATAGCAGGGAAGATACGGCGTTCTGCGATTTTTCTATCGAGTACGACCTCGGAGTTTCCGGTACCTTTGAACTCTTCAAAGATAACCTCGTCCATTTTGCTTCCCGTATCGACAAGGGCGGTTGCGATGATCGTTAAGCTTCCCCCTTTTTCGATGTTACGTGCGGCTCCGAAGAAGCGTTTTGGTTTATGAAGGGCGTTGGCATCGACCCCGCCCGAGAGCACTTTACCGCTTGAAGGCGTTACGGTGTTGTACGCACGCGCCAAACGTGTGATGGAATCTAAAAGGATCACGACGTCTTTGCCCAGCTCTACACGTCTTTTTGCACGCTCAATTACCATTTCGGCAACTTTGACGTGGTTTTTTGCAGGCATGTCGAAGGTTGAGCTATACACTTCCCCTTTAACGCTGCGCTCCATGTCGGTTACCTCTTCGGGGCGCTCATCGACGAGCAAAACCATCAGCTCAATCTCTGGATGGTTATGGGTGACACCGTGGGCGATCTCTTTTAAAAGCTCCGTTTTACCGCTTCTAGGAGGTGCGACGATAAGACCGCGCTGCCCTTTACCGATAGGGGAGAAAAGATCCATCATACGACCCGTAAGCCCTTTTTCGGTGTATTCGAGTTTAATCTGGTCGCATGCGTAAAGTGGCGTGAGGTTTTCAAAAAGAGGTCTTTTTTTGCTTTCTTCGGGCGGAAGGTAGTTGATCGCTTCGATTTTTATAAGAGCGTAGTAGCGTTCTTGCTCTTTTGGAGGGCGCACCTGCCCTGTCACGACGTCCCCGTTTCTCAGCGCAAAACGTTTGATCTGCGTGTTGGAAACATAGGCGTCGTTTATACTTTCGTTAAAGCTTTTGTCGATGGAGCGGATAAATCCGTACCCGTCGGGCATAATCTCCAAAATGCCGCTAAAGAGGATAAACCCTCCCTGCGCCGTTTGGGCTTTTAAAATCTCAAAGATAACATCTTGGCGCTTGAGTTCGTTGGGATGTTCGATATCGAGTTCGGTTGCAATCTCTACGAGTTCCTCGATGGTTTTTGTGCGAAGTTCGTCAATATTCGTATTTTCTGAGGGGGTGTGTGTACGGTTGGATTTTGCTGCAGTTTTCGTGCTTTTACGGGGTGTCGGGGTTTGTGAATTATTTTCACTCATAAATGAACTACCTTAACTTTTTGGGATTTGTTATGTAAGAAGAAGTGGATTAAGAGTTCTTGACATCTT